>Ga0334884_1000055_pt1 | contig 192189 bp, 153 predicted proteins | sample GraSluR1_MG_7_FD_207215 | JGI IMG/M metagenome (GOLD analysis project Ga0334884, IMG submission 207215) | Sludge microbial communities from methane-producing bioreactor in Wageningen University, Netherlands - Granular Sludge_12_05 R1 | ecosystem: Engineered > Bioreactor > Anaerobic >... | reverse complement strand
GGAAGTCCACCAGGATGTCGTCGTTGTTCCGCACGCCGTTGTGGTAGGCCGAGATCGCCAGGTCCTCGCGCTCGCCGTAGGCGCGCAGGAGGTATTTGAAGAAGAGGACCGTGTCCTCCAGGTTGGCTTCGACCACCATGCGCTCGTCCTTCACGCCCATGTCCCTGGCCATCTGCGCGTGACGCTCGGCCACGTCCAGCGTTCGGGCCCGCGCCTCGAGCTCCCGCGCCCGGCTCTCGGCCTGGGGAGCGCCTTCGGCTCGCAGCCGATCCGCCTGGGAGCGCATGCCGGCTGCCTCCTGGGCCGCGAAGGCGTGGGCCTGCTCGACGGCTCCCCAGGTCATCTGTCCCAAGCCGGCGGCGTCGGCCCATGAGACCTTCCCCGAGCCTCCGGAGTTCTCCCAGGACACGATGCCCCAGACCGGCAGGAAGGGGACCTCGTGACGGGAGGCCACCTCCCGGAGCAGGCCCTCCACCCGGCGGGCCACCGCGTGATTCTTCTCCAGGTCGTGGCGAAAGGTGCGATGGAAGACCAGGTGATGGAAGGCCAGGATCTCAGGAATCGCCTGCTCAATCTGCTCCGGGTTCCAGGCGGGAAGCACCTGCTGGAGGGCCCGACGGACCGCCTCGTGTTCAGCGAGGAGGTGCTTGTGCTGATGGTAATCCTGGAGGGAGACCCGCTCCATCCTGCGGCTGGGTGGAACCGCCGCCAGGACGCCTTCTCCCGAAGGAGAGGACTCCAGGACGGCAGGCGAAGGCTGAGGAGCCTCGACCTGCGGGACCGTGCGGCACCCCGGGGTCAGCAGGACCAGGAGCACGAGGAGGCAGAGTTTTCGGTGCATCGAGGAGTGGAATCCGACCGAAGGGGCCGAGGTTCCTGCGAAAAGCCATGAAGTGGGCATTGACAAGATCTGCGCTGCGTGATTATCTGCTCACATAGTCACCATCCACGAGGCCCCCATGCCCAAGCGACACGAACTCCAGGCGCGGATCTTCCAGGCCCTGGGCCACCCCATCCGGGTCCACATCGTCGAGATCCTTGGCGAGGGGGAGGTCTGCGTGTGCGAGATCGCCCGCCAGGTGGGCGCCGAACGCTCGAACGTCTCACGGCACCTGGCCGTGATGCTCCAGGCCGGGATCCTCCATTCCCGAAAGGACGGGCTGCAGGTCTTCTACAGTCTGCGCACCCCGTGCGTCCTGGAGTTCCTGGGCTGCGCCACCCGGGTGGTGAGCCGGAGGGTCGAGGAGGATGCCCGGGCCCTCTCGGGCTGAATCCGAAGCCCGACCAGACCGCAACCTGACCCGAACCCGAGGTCCCCGATGTCCAGCCAACCTGTCCACATCCCCCCCTCTCCCTGGCGCGAAGAGGGATGGAAACTGGCCGCCGGCCTGACGGTCTTCGCCGTCGCCTTCTTCCTGCCGTTGGAGTGGCCGCGCTTCATGAACGCGGTCCACGAGGCCCTGGCCCTCACCCGCTCGTATGCCCAGGAACACGTGCTGTTGTGCCTGGTTCCGGCGTTCTTCATCGCCGGAGCCATCGGGGCTTTCGTCAGCCAGGGAGCGGTGATGAAGTACCTGGGCCCCCAGGCGCCCAAGCCCCTGGCCTACGCGGTGGCCTCGGTCAGCGGCACCATCCTGGCCGTGTGCTCGTGCACGATCCTCCCCCTGTTTGCCGGCATCTGGCGCCGCGGAGCCGGCCTGGGTCCGGCCACGGCCTTCCTCTACTCGGGGCCGGCCATCAACGTCCTGGCCATCGTGCTGACGGCGGCCGTTCTGGGCCCGGAGATGGGCCTGGCCCGCGCGGTGGGTGCCGTGGGATTCAGCGTCCTGATCGGCCTGGCCATGCACTGGATCTACCGCAAGGAGGAGTTGGAGCGGGCCCGCACCGCCCTGCACCTCCCCGAGGAGGATTCGACCCGCCCCCTGTTCCGCACGGTCCTGTACTTCGCCTCGATGATCGGCATCCTGGTCTTCGCCAACTGGGGACGCCCCCAGGCCCAGGAGGGATTCTGGTTCCTGGTGTGGTCCTGGAAGTGGATTCTGACCAGCGCCTTCGGCCTGGGCTTTGCGGCCATCCTGGTGGCCTGGTTCGACCTGCCCCTGCGCCGCGTGGCCGGGGTCGGTCTGGCCACCGTGCTGGCCTGGATGGCCTCGCGATTCTGGCTCCTGCCGACCTGGGGGGACCGACTGGGGTTCACCGAGATCCCGCTGCCCTGGGATGCCCTGATCCCCTTCGCCGTCGCCAGTGTGGGCCTTTCCTTCATCCTGAGCACCGGAGAGCGCAGCGACGAGCTCGACGACTGGTTCTCGCAGTCCTGGGGCTTTGCCAGACAGATCGCCCCCTTGCTGTTGGCCGGCGTCCTGGTGGCCGGCTTCCTCCTGGGACGCCCCGAGCACGAGGGCCTGATCCCCAACGCCTGGGTGGCCACCCTGGTCGGCGGGAACTCGCTGGCAGCCAACTTCTTCGCCGCCATTTCGGGCGCATTCATGTACTTCGCCACCCTCACCGAGGTGCCGATCCTCCAGGGGCTGATCGGCTCTGGAATGGGCAAGGGGCCCGCCCTGGCACTGCTCCTGGCGGGGCCCTCGCTGTCCTTGCCCAGCATGCTGGTGCTGCGCTCGGTGATGGGTACAGGAAAGACCCTCGTGTATGTCGGCCTGGTGGTGCTTTTCGCCACCATGACCGGCCTTGTCTTCGGGACGCTCTTCCCCTGAGCGCCCTGCATAACCGAAAGGAGACCCAAGTCCAGATGAAGACCCTGCAGATCCTGGGAACGGGATGCGCCAAGTGCCAGAAGCTGGCCGACAACGCCAAGGCGGCCGCCGAGGCGCTTGGCCTGGAGCATCAGCTCGTCAAGGTGACCAGCCTCCAGGAAATCGGCGAGTTCGGCGTCATGATGACGCCCGCCCTGGCGGTGGATGGAAACGTGCTGGTCTCGGGGCGCGTGCCCGACGTCGAAACCCTCAAAGGGATGCTGGGCTGAGCCGCCCGCGATGACCACCACGACTCGTTGGCTCCTGGTGGCGGTGGTCCTCGCCGCCGCCGGGATTGCCTTGAGCTTCAATCGCTCCGGCCAGGGCCTGGCGCCCGACCAGACGGCGGAACACGCCTCGCCCACCTCCTCCCACGTCCACGTGGCGACCACCATGACCCCTCCGACGGGGCTCCCCCGGTTGTTGGACCTTGGTGCCGGCAAGTGCATCCCCTGCAAGGCCATGGCCCCCATCCTGGAAGAACTCGGACGGGACTACGCCGGCCGGATGGAAGTCGTCTTCCTGGACGTCTGGCAGGACCCCGAGGCCGGCCGGACCCACGGCGTCGAGGTGATCCCGACCCAGATCTTCCTCGACGGCGAAGGCCATGAACTGTTCCGCCATCAGGGTTTCCTCTCCAGAGAAGACATCCTGGGCCACTGGAAACGCCTGGGCTTCAACCTCGAGGAGGTCGGCTCTTGACCGAACTCTTGACCTGGCTTTCCGCCTCCCTGCAAGGCGGAACAGCGCTGGCCCTGACGGGAGCCTTTCTTTGGGGGGTGGCCTCGATGGTCCTGAGCCCCTGCCATCTGGCCAGCATCCCCCTGCTGGTGGGCTTCGTGAACGGCCAGGGCAGGATCACGCCGGCGCGCAGCCTGGCCTTGTCCTCCTTCTTTGCCCTGGGGCTTCTGATCACCATCGGTCTGGTGGGCGCGCTGACCGCAGCGGTCGGGCGGATGGCAGGCGATCTGGGCTCGGGAGTCAACTACGCGCTGGCCCTGGTCTTCCTGGGGGTCGGCCTGCACCTGGTGGGCGTCCTGCCGTTCCCGGAATTCCAGCCGGCCACCGTCCGATTCCGCCGACACGGGTTGCTGGCGGCGCTCCTGCTGGGTCTGGTCTTCGGCCTGGCCCTGGGGCCCTGCACCTTCGCGTTCATGGCCCCGGTCCTGGGCGTCACCTTCCGAACGGCAACCACCTCCCCTGCCCTGGCGCTCCTGCTGCTTCTGGCCTTCGGAATCGGCCACTGCAGCCTCATCCTCGCCGCCGGCACGGCCGTAGGCAAGGTGCAGAGCTACCTGGACTGGAACCAGCGCTCCAACGGAACCGCCAGACTCCGGGCGGTCTGCGGGGTGGCCATGGTCCTGGCCGGGCTCTACCTGCTGGCGACGGCCTGAGCGGCCAGCCGGTGGTGGCCCCGATCCTCAAGACACCCCCCCGGTGTCCTGGAGTCCGGGGTCGGCCTGACGGCGGCTTGGGGGCGGAGCGGGCTTGCGCGCTGGACGCCAGAACGTTTTCGCAGGCGCCTCCGCGAAGGCTTGCGGCGCGCGGGGTGGGGCGGCGTGTCGAGTTGCTGCGCACGACGGGCCAAAGATGACGGGTTGTGCCTGTCCGTCGCTGCTGGCGGGCCGGGGCCGTCAGCCCTGGTCCAGCCGTGCCTGCAGGCTGCGGAAGTCGGTCTTGCCGGTCCCCAGCAGCGGGATGGCCTCCACCCGCTCGACCCGGCGAAGGTTGTGCAGGGCCGACAGGCCGGCCTCGCGCAGGGCCGCGTTGGCCCGCTCACGGTCCACGTCTCCGGTCGCGAAAAGCACCAGTTCCGGGCGCTCGCCGGAGGTGGCCACCACGGCCAGCGTGGGGCCGTCGTCGCCCGCAGGGAAGGCCTCCTGGAGCACCCCCTCGACGGCGGGCAGCGAGATCATCTCTCCACCCATCTTCACGAACCGCTTCAGGCGACCGCAGAAGGTGAAGACCCCGTCCGCTCCGCGGCGCACGAGGTCCCCGGTGCGGTACCAGCGCTTGCCGGCATGCTCCACGAAGGGGTCGGGGGCCTCTCCCAGGTAACCGGGAAAGATCGTGGGACCGCGCAGCAGCAGCATCCCGGGGACGTCGTCGCCCACGGGCTCGCCCGTCTCGACGCTGACCAGGGCGTGCTCGAGGGAGGCCAGCAGGCGGCCCAGGGTGTTGGGGCGCGGGTCCTCCGGCAGGTTCAGGGAGACCACCGGGGCGCACTCGGTGATCCCGTAGCCTTCCAGCACGATCGCCTCGGGGCAGCGCTCCGCGACGAGGTCGTAGAGCCTGGGCGGACAGGCCTCTGCGCCCGTCACCGCGAGCCGCAACGAGGACGCCTGCTCATGCGTGGCCGCGCGCAGCATGCCCGTCAGGAAGGTGGGCGTGGCGAGCACCACGGTGGCGCGGTAGGCTCCGAGGGTCTGGGCGAGGACCGGGCCTTCGGTCGGGTTGGGATGATACACCGCGGGAAGCCCCGCGACGAGGGGCAGCACCACGTTGCCGGCCAGGCCGAAGGAGTGGAACGGCGGGAGCATGGCCAGCAGGCGATCCTGTCCCGAGACCGTCTTCTCGACGACCGAGAGGATGTCGCGCAGCTCGGTCAGGATGTTCGTGTGCGTCAGCGGGACGGCCTTGGGCAGGCTCTCCGAGCCGCTGGTGAACAGGATGGCAGCCACCTCGGGCAACTCTGCGGACTCCAGCGAGCCCCACCAGAGGTAGCTCTGGAGGAGGGCGGCGAGCTTCGTGGCTCTCCCCAGCCCGGCGGCGAGGTCTTCCATGTAGACGAACCTCTCCTCGACGCCCGAGAGGTCCAGGCCCTGCTGCTTGAGTTTCGCGACCAGGGGCCGGGCGGTGAGCACCGCCTGCGTGCCCGTGAGCTCCAGGCCGTGCAGCAGGTTGCGCGTCCCCACGGTCCAGTTGAACATCACGGGGGTGCGCCCCGAGAACAGCACGGTCAGGTACGCCAGACAGGCCGCGACCGAGGCGGGGAGCATGATGCCGACGCGCTGGCCTGGCAGCGCCTGCACCGAGGGCCTCAGAGCCAGCACGCCCATGACCAGCTCGCGCCACGACTTCACGCCGCTGGTCGTGTCGGCCACGGCGGCGGCGTGCGGAGCCCGGCGCGCGGCGGCCAGGAACGCGTGAGCCAGGGTCTTGGCGGTCGGTGAGATGGAGAGCCTCCTCTCCTCCGCGGCCTCGAACCAGCGCGGCGGAGGCGGATCGACCCACACCTCGGCGCGGGCCATGGCCTCTCCGGAGGCCGCCAGCAGGACATCGGCCACGGTACGCACCGAGTCCGCGTTGCCCTGCTGGAAGCCGAACTCGGCCTCCACCCACGCCAGCAGCTCGGCCCGGGACAGGCTGTCCATCCCCAGGTCCTGCGCCAGCGTCTGCGAGTCCTGGAGGGTCGTCACCCCGGCCACCTCCCGGAGGCGGGTCTCGACGATCCGGCGGGTCGCCGCGGGAACGTCCTCGACGCTGCCGCGCCCTCCGCCCCAGTCGGGGTCCGGCAGCTCGCGGGGGCCGCCGGTCTCCCAGATCGTGTAGGGCACGTAGCGCGCGGGCGGGGCGTCGTCGTTGTACCAGGCCTCGAGCCAGGCGTTGAGGGTGGCCCGATCGGCCGAGCGCGGGAGGTCCGCCGGCTCCTCGAAGGTGAGGGTGACGTCGCGGCGCGGGGTGAAGAGGACGAAGCTGGCGAGGATCTGCCCGAGACCTCGCAGCAGGATGCTCTTGAGGTCGGGCTCCCGTCCGGACACCAGGCTGAAGCTCGAACCCCAGAGGCCACGGGTCTTCACCAGCACGACGCGCACATCGGGAAGGGCCCTCAGGATGGTCTCCACGGCGCTGGTCCCGCCCACCACCTCGAAGCGGCTGCGCAGGGTGCCGCCGGCGGGATAGAGGATGACGTTGTCGCCGTCGCGCAGCGCCTGGATGCTCTCCTGGAGGGCGCCCTCGATCCCCGCGAAGGCGTCCTTGCCGTAGCGCGCCACCGAGGGGACGACAAAGGTGCGGATCCGGGCGGCAAACCAGCGGATCCCGGGCAGATCGATGGCGTCCTGGTCGGCGAAGGGCCGCGCCTGGAAGTCGCGCATCAGCTCCGTGGTCAGGAGGATGGGGTCGATGAGCGCAGGGTGCGTGGGGAGGAAGAGGATGCCGCGAGTGCCGCGCTCGCGGACGCGCTCCAGGTGCCGGACGCGGATGCGGTAGCGCAGCCGGAGCAGGAGTCGGACGACGGCCGTCAGGATCTGGATCATTCTCGGTCCTCGCAGGATCCGGCATTTCTGGAGCGAGTGGGAGAGGACCTGTCGAGACTTGGGCAGGGTCGCGCCGGCTGTCAAGACGTTTGGTCGGCGAGCCTGAGCCACGAATTGGATGGGGTTCGTCGTCGCTCCTAGACCTGGCTCTCAATCCGGTACCGACTCGAGTTCGAAGCCCACCACCACCACGTCGTCCTCCAGTCCTTCGCTGCGCACCTCGGACACCGCGGAGCGCAGGGCCTCGACGGTCGACTGGAGATCCTGTCCCCGCAGGGGTTCCAGGAAGCGGACCAGTTCGCTGACCGGAGCGGGCAGACCGTCCCGACCCAGGAGCCGCAACAGACCGTCGCTATAGAAGAAGAGCTTCTCACCGGGGCGCAGCTCGTGCACGGCCGGGTGGACCTCCAGATCACCCTCCGGCAGGACTCCCAGGGGAGGAGCCAGGGGAATCCGCAGGGGATGGACCCCGTCCTCCCCCACAAGGATCGGCGGTGGCTGTCCCGCGCGGATTGCCGTGAGCTGACCCGAGCGGGTGTCCAGGATGCCATAGACCAGGCCGAAGTACTGCTCGGAGCGGGACATGACGGGAAAGCGCCGATTCAAGCAGCGGGCCACTTCGTCCGGCGAGGTGGGAATCACGCCGGCTTCGCTCGCGGTGGTCAACAATCCGGCGGGCCGCAGGACCCAACCGATCCCGACGGCCAGGAGGGCGGCATGGGCTCCCGAGCCGCAGACGTCGAGGACGTAGATTCCGATCCGGCCCTCACCCAGGTCCTCCACGCCGAACATGTCCCCCCCCACCAGGCCGGAGGACTCGAAGGCCCAGGCGAAACGGACACCGGGGATCGCCGGAGGCCCTTGCGGTAGCATCGAGCGCTGGACCCGACCGGCCGCCTCCAGGTCCAGTTCCAGCTTCCGCCGGGCCTCGAGCAGGGCCTCCATCTTCTGCCAGGCCTGCTCCTGCAGGTCGATGATCCGACGGGCCACGTCCATCTGGGCCTGGAGCTCCGCCAGGTCCACCGGCTTGTGGACGAAGGCGTCTGCCCCGGCCTGCAGCGCGGTCAGCAGGTCCTCCCGCTGGGTGCGCGCGGTGAAGACCAGGATGTGGAGATACTGGTCCCGGTCCAGGGCACGCGCCTGGCGGCAGAGTTCCATGCCGTCCATGCGGGGCATCATCCAGTCGGTCAGGACGATGCGGATGTCCGAGTGGGCCTTGAGAAGCTCGAGGGCTTCCAGCCCATCCGCGGCCGAAAGGACCTGTTCGTAATGCTGCTCCAGCCACAGGCCCATCACCTCGCGAGAATACGGGTGGTCCTCGACCAGCAGGACTTTCAGGGGGAAAGGCACGCGTTCCCGCTTCCTCCCCCGGCCGACTCTTCCCTCCAGGGAGCCGACGAAGTCCCTCGCCAGGAGTTCTGGACCTCGGACTGAATCCCACGCAGGTGGGGTGGTTTGCGAGCCTTTTCCTGGCGGCGTGCCTGGCGGCCTGCACGGGACTGAGGGCCTTCCTCCCGGTCCTGGAGGTGGCCCTGGCCTCGCGCTTTGGCCTGGTCGGATCCTTTCGGGTCCCCGCCGACCTGAGGTGGATGGAGTCCGACCTCTTCCTGGGGGCCGTGGGCCTGCTGGCGCTTCTCGAGGTGATCTCGGACAAGATCCCCTTTGTTGCGCGGGTCTTTGAGCTGCCTCTGCTGGTCCTGCGCCCGGTCGCGGGGGTACTGGCCTGCTTCGCCGTCCTGCAGATGCCGACCGTCGCCTGGAACTTCACCGCGGCGCTGGCCGTCGGACTGCTGTTCAGCCAGCCGCTCCTGCGCCTGAAGACCGGGTTCCGGATGATCCGCTGGCAATGGAACCGCGCCTGGGTGAATCCCGGGTTGAGCCTGGCCGAAGACGTCCTGGCGGGCAGCGCGACCGTTCTGGCCTTCTTCCACCCCGTCCCCGTCCTGCTGGCCCTGCTGGGGCTGGCCTTCTGGCTTCTGACCCGGGTCCGCCTGGATCTCTATCGGCGCTCGATGGAACCGGAAGCCCTCCCCGTGTCACCGGCCGAACCGCTGATCGGGTACGGGCCGCGTCCCGAAGAACCCGGCGCCGGGTCTTCGAGGTAGCCGGCAGATGAGCGCGTGGGTGTGGCGACTCCTGCCCGGGGTCCGAGAGCGCGAGCGCACGCGTTTCCTGTTCTTCGGATCCCTGTTCGGCTTGATCCAGGTGGCCCAGATGATGGGCCTGGCCGGCTCCGAAGCCCTCTTCCTGTCCCGCATCGGCGTCTCGCACCTGCCGCTGGCCTTCATCCTGGCCTCGACCCTGACGGTCGCCGGCTCCCTGCTGTACGCGATGGGCGTCGACGAACGCCGCAACGACGTCTACTTCGCCCAGATGCTGGCGGGAGCCGGGCTGCTGCTGCTCCCGGCCACCTGGCTGGCGGCTCATTGGCACTGGCCGCTGTGGCTGCTCTTCTGCCTGTACTACCTGACCTTCGCGGTCTTCCAGAACCACTGCTGGACCTTCACCGGCGACTATTTCGACACCCTGAGCTCCAAGCGACTCTTCCCCCTGTTCACGGTGGGAGCCAGCCTGGGAGGCTTCGTCGGCGGACTCCTGGCCACGGGGCTCAGCCGCGTGCTGCCCCCCGAGGCCCTGATCGCGGGCTGGGGCGTGGGCCTGCTGACCGCAGCCGGCCTGCTGGTGGCGGCGCGTCGACTCCTGCGCCGCTGGGGGCCGATGAGCCTGCTGGAGGCGGACGAGACCTCGATGGAGGGCATGCGCGGTGCGACCCGCTACATGAAGCGCTCCCCCCTGAGCCGCTGGCTGCTGGTCTCGGCCGCCAGCATGGTCCTGGCCTTGTTCGTCAGCCAGTACGTCTACTCGGACATCCTGGTCCAGGCCTTCCCCAGCGCCGAATCGCTGGCCACCTTCCTGGGGTTCTACCTGATGGTGACCAACCTGCTGGAGGTGGTGATCGAGGTCGCCTTCACCCCGCGCCTGATTCAGCACGTCGGAGTGGCCAGCGCCAATCTGGTCCACCCGGGCCTGACGTTCCTGTCCTTCATCGGACTGGGGGTGGCCCCGGGCCTGCCCAGCGCGGTGGGCGCCCGGGTCAACCGGGAGCTGCTGGAGAACGCCATGTCGGCCCCCGTCCGAAACCTGGTCTACAACGCCCTGCCGGCCCGGTTCCGAGGGCGGATGCGGGCCTTCCTGGAAGGCATCGTGGTCTACTCGGGGATGACCGCTGCCGGAGTGGTCCTGGCGCTGGGCGCCAAAGGGCTGTCCGTCGCGCACCTGTCGCTGGCAGGTGGCCTGATGGCCCTGCTCTACCTCCTGGCCAACCTCAAGGTCCGCCAGGAGTATCTGCAGGCCCTGGTCACCGAGTTGAAGGCGGGCCGGCTGGACCTGGACGAGGTGGGAGACGAGATCGGACAGTGGGAGGTCCAGCGCCTGGCCACCTTGTGGGGCAGTTTCCTGGAGGAGGACCCCGGGTCCTCGACCACTGCGGCCCAGCAACTGGCGCCGAAGCTGGCCCGGAGAGGCGTCGTCGAGCCTCTGCTCGCGGCTCTGGAGCATCCCTCACCCGCCCTGCGACGAGCCGTCCTGGAAGCCCTGGTCCAGGCCCCGCGCAGGAACTCCCTGGTGCCCCCCATCCTGGCCTGCCTCAAGGACCCCTTCGTGGAGGTGCGCCGAGCGGCTCTGGAAGCCCTGGCCGCCCGGTTGCCGGAGCTTTCCCGTCCCGCCTCCCAGGACGCCTCGCTGGCCCCGGCCCGGACGGCCCTGGCAACCCTGGCGGTGGACCCCGTCCCGGAAGTGCGGGCCCGCGCGGCCAGACTCCTCGGCGCAGAAGGCCGCCCGACCCTGGAAGAGATGGCCCGGGACGATTCCGCGCCCACCGCGCTGGCAGCCCTGGCCGTGCTGGAAGACGACCAGGCGGACCTGCTCATCGCCCGCTCGGCCGACCCCGCCGCCGAGTTCCGAGCGGCGGCCCTGGAGCGCCTGGCCGACCTGTCCCGCCCCGTGCCCCTGGACCTGGACTCTCTGTCGCGAAACCTGCGCCACCCTGACTGGCGCGTGCGCCGCGGGGCCGTCCGCTGCCTGGGCACCTTCCAGAGCCCCCAGGCGCAGACGCTCCTGGCCAGCGGGCTGGGCGACCCGGCCCGCGAGGTCCGCCTGCGAGCCGCCGCAGAGCTGGAGGCTTCTGGCGAAGAGGGAGTCCTGGCCGCGGAAGCCTACCTCCAGGCCGACGCATTCTCGACAGTGGAGGCAGCCCTGGCGGCCATGGCCACGGGAAGCTCGGCGCGGGCCCGCAAGGTCCTGTCAGAAGCCTTCCAACAGCGGGTGCGCGAAGCCTGGAAGGGCCTGATGGCCCTGAACTTTTTGCCCCAGGACGGAGACGTGCCCCTGCGCTTCCTGCGCGCCGCCCTGGAGGACACGGCCACCCGCAGCCGTCTGCTGGCCTTCCGGATCCTGGCCGTGCTGGAAGACCCCTCGGTCGTCCGCAGCGTCGAGAAGGTCCTGCGCTTCGAGTCGACCCGCTCTCGAGCCGACGCCCTGGAGGTCCTGTCCAACCTGGGAGAGCGCGAGAGTGCCGGGCACCTGGTGCTGATGCTGGAGGACTCCCCGCTGGCCGAGAAGATCTCGCTTCTCAGCAGCACCATCCCGCCGCCTTCCAGCCTCGAGGCCGTCCTGGAGGAGGCGCGAGCCTCGTCCGATCGCTGGCTGGCCATGGCTGCGGCATGCCACGGAGCGCAGTCGCCTGAAGGCGACCAGCGGGAGGAGAAGATGGAAAGACTCCTGATCCTGCGGAGGGTGCCCCTCTTCGCCCAGATGAACCTCGAGCAGCTCGAGGCGATCAACCAGATCGTCAAGGAGGTCGAGTACCTGGCCGGCGAAGCCATCTTCCGGGAGGGCGACGTGGGTTCGGAGCTCTTCCTGCTGGTCGAGGGCGAGGTCCGCATCGTCAAGAACTGGGGGACTCCCCAGGAGCTGCTGCTGACGACCTGCCAGGGGATCGACTATTTCGGCGAGATGGCGATCCTGGACGACGAACCGCGCAGCGCGACGGTGCTGGTCTCGAAGGATGCCCGGCTGCTCTCGCTGGAGGGCGACCGGCTCAAAGAGCTGATCCTGCAGATGCCCGAGATCGCCTTCAAGATCTTCCGCGTCCTGACCCAGCGCGTGCGCCTGGGTGACCAGAGGCTCCAGAACCTGATGCAGTCGCCCCACCCGGAGCCTGCCGAGGGTTGCGGCTGCCCCGTATCCTGAGAGGAGGACGAGCATGACCACGAGTTGCCGAGTCGCCCTGGTGGCCCTGGCGGCCACCTGGCTCATCCTGTTGTCGACCCCGGCCCGAGCCGCGTTGATCTCCGAGAACCAGGAGGTGGCCATCGGAAAGCAGACGGCGGCCGAGGTCGAGAGGGAGTATCGGGTCGACACCGACCTGACGAGGAACGAACGCCTCAACCGGGTCGCCGCGCCGCTCCTGAAGGTGGCGGAGCGCAAGCTGGCCTGGCGGTTCCGCATCCTGGACGACCCCCAGATCAACGCCCTGGCCGTCCCCGGAGGCTTCATCTACGCCACCCGGGGCCTGATGGAGCAGATGCCCGACCGCGAGCTGGCCTTCGTGCTGGCCCACGAGATCCAGCACGTCGAGAAGAGGCACTCGATCCGTCAGTTGGAGGCCTCCCTGTACCGTCAGGTGGGCCTGGCCGCCGCGCTCCAACTGCTGACCGGAGGCCGTATCAGCCAGGGCACCGCCAACACCATCGCTCTGGCCAACATGGTGGTGGCCAACCGCTACACCCAGGACATGGAGCGCGAAGCGGACTCGGACGGCATCCGCATGATGGCCCGCGCCGGCCTCAACCCCCGCGGAGCCGTGGACGCCCTGCGAACCCTGCAGCGCAACAACAAGTCCAGCATGCCGAAGTTCCTCAACTCGTTGGTGGGCACCCACCCGTTGAACCAGGACCGGATTCGCCACGCCGAAGAGCTGGCCGGCTCGCTGGCCTTCACCGCGGCCCCGGTGCCCGACGCCCAACTGCCCGCCACGGACTCCGTGCGGGAAGCGCGGGTCATGCTGGCGCTGGAGAGCGGCCCGTCGGCCCTGAGCCCGGACCCCGACCTGATGCGCCTGGCGCTGGACCTGCAGGCGACCTCTCCCTCCGAGAGTCGGCTGGAGGAGACCCAGGGCCTCGTGGTCTGGGCCTTCCCCGAGAACCTGACCGAGAGCCAGATCAACCATGGACTGATGGCTCAGGAGATGCCCCGCGTCCTGGGTTCGCGGACCTTCCAGCGCTACGGGGTCTCGATGGTCCAGCTTCCGGAAGGCCGGCGGCGCGTCGTGCTCGTGGTGCGCTGAGCCTGGACCCCGGCGGGTCCACGTTTCAAGTCGAACTCGGGTTCGCCAGGAGGCCAGCAGGACGAGCAGAACGTTGTTGCCCGACGGGCGGACCGACTGCCCGAATCCTGACGATCCCGGGGTCGACCATGGCCAAGCTCTATTTCCGACACGGCGCCATGGGCAGCGCCAAGACGCTGAACCTCCTGGCGGTCCGCCACAACTACGTCCAGCAGGGCAAGAAGGTCATGCTGATCAAGCCGGCCATGGACGAGCGCTTCGGCAACCAGACGATCCGCTCCCGGGCTGGCCTGGAGTATCCGGCGGACCTCGTGGTGGACGCCGAGACCCGGCTGGAACCCGAACGGTTCCGGGGGCTCTCCTGCGTGCTGGTGGACGAGTGCCAGTTCCTCAGCGCTTCGATGGTCGAGCAGTTGCGCGAGCTGACGCGCACCATGAACATCCCGGTCATCGCCTACGGCCTGCGCACCGACTTCCGAACCCGCCTCTTCGAAGGCTCCAGGCGGTTGATGGAACTGGCCGACGCCATCGAGGAGGTCAAGACCACCTGCCGCTTCTGCAACCGCAAGGCCGTCTTCAACCTGCGACACGACCCCGAGGGCCGCGCCCTGGTGGATGGTCCCACGGTGCTTCTGGGCACCGAGGAGTGCTACTCGCCCACCTGTTTTGAGTGCTACCAGTCGCGGATCGACGAAGCCAAGGCCGCGGCCGCCGGCGAATTCACCGCACGGTAACATCCCGCCCTTAACCGCTGGGGCTGTTGCTGGCATAATCCCGAATGAGGAAGGTGGCGCCGGCTGGTTGCCCCCTGTCAACCGAGGAGGGTCTTTTCGTGCTCAACTCCCCCATCGGAGGGTTCCAGCCCCCCAAGCCCGAGCTTCCCAACGCCAGCTCGCCGGAGGTGTCCTCCAATCCGTTCTTCGGCCTGGAGGACAAGGTGAACCTGGGCTCCCGCGACTCCTCGCCGGGAATCTACAAGAACGCCCACTTCGCGGGTTCCAGGGATCGCTTCGAGCCCTGGCCCAAGGATCCCAAGGACGACTTCGAAAAGCAGAAGCGCAAGGAGTGGCTGAAGGGCGAAATCGACAAGCTGCGCGAGTTCGTCAAGAACGCCGAGTCCCGCAAGCGCGAGAAGGAGAGCGCGATCTCCAGCCTGGGCAACGAGATCGACTCGTTGAAGAACGAGCACCGGCGCGCGGGCGAGGAGTACAACCGCGAGGACGATCGACGTGCCAGCCTGGAGATCGAGCACGGCCGCACCAAACGAGAGCACCGCCGAGCCCAGGAGCAGGACCAGTCCGATGATGCCTGGCGCCTGATGGAGAAGATGCACCGCCTGCAGGACGAGATTTCCAGGGTCAAGGACCGCATGTCCAACCTGAACTCCAAGCGCAACGACCTGGAGTCGAAGATCAACGACCGTACCCGGCAGCGCGAGACCCTCCAGAACGAGGTCTACCGCATCAGCGAGGCCATCAGCCGCGAAAGCTGGACCCTGCGCGAACGGGAGCAGGAGTATCGGAGCCTGGGCGACGCCTGAACCGAGCCTGCACCCCCATCCACCTCTGCACCTTGCCAAACCGCTAGGACAGACCTACTATCCAGGGTAGAACAAGTCGGGGAGGGAACCCTGGGAAGGCGGAGCATGCATCCGATGCGCTGGAAGGTCTGGATCCTGATCGCATGGTTCTTCGGAGGGGGAATGGCCTACGCCGGGACGGAATGCCCCAAGGGCGCCGTGCTGGAGTTGGAGAACCATCTCAAGACTTCCCTGGCGACCCGATACCTGGAGGATTCGCGCTGGGGAGCCCAGGAGGGCCTGAAGTTCGAGGAGGTCTTCGGAATCGACCTGCTCGAGCCCGAGGTCCGGGTCTACGACGAGGGCACGGCCCTCGTGACGGGGACCTGGAAGGTGGTCGGCCTCCAGGAGGGCTGCCGGGTGGAATCCTCGAGGCGGTTCACGCACCTGTGGATCCTGGTCGACGGCCAGTGGAGGCTCATCCAGGAACATCTGGCCCTGGAGTGACCGCCTGCCCTCCTCTCGAGGTTGCCACGAGAGCGGCATAGGACCCCCCGGGCCGAACGAGAAGTCCCCTGGATGCAACTGGCCCAGTTCGAGGTCAACGACCGTCTGGAGCGGACCCACTGGTGGTTCACGGCCCGCCGGAAGATCCTGCGGGACCTCATCGCGGAGGTCCTGCCCCCAGGGTCTGGGGTGGTGGACATCGGGTGTGGCACCGGCGCCAACCTGGCCAGCCTCCTGGATCACTATCGCTGTACGGGCTACGAGCCCTCCGAGGATGCCCTGCGCCTGGCCCGCGAGCGCCACCCCACCGCCCGCTTCGTAGGGGGGCCCGATGTCCGCTGCGTCCTCTCCGAGGCGGGCACCACCGATCTGTTCATGCTGGCCGACGTCCTGGAACACGTCAAGGAGGATCGCCGCCTCCTGGCCGATCTGGTCCGCGAATCCCGGCCGGGGACCTTCTTCCTGCTCACCGTCCCGGCCGACCCCGCCCTGTGGAGCCCCCACGACGTCTCCCACGGGCACTTCCGCCGCTACACCTCCCAGACGTTCCAGGAGCTCTGGCAGGGTCTGCCGGTCTCGAGCCTGCTGGTCTCCCCCTTCAACGCCCGGCTCCATCCGCTGGTGTGGTTGCAGCGGCAGGTCAACCGCCTCCGCGGTCGGGCCAGCGGCCTGGCCGACACCGACGTCTCGCTGCCCTGGGCTCCGCTGAACAGGCTGCTCTTCCTCATCTTCGCCGGTGAGAGCCGGGTCTTGTTGGAGCTGCTTCGGGGTGCCCGCAGGCGCGGCTATCGCCGGGGCGTCAGCCTGGTCGCCCTGCTGCGCCGGACGCAGTGACCTGATGCGAACCTGCGTGGTGGTCCCCTGCTATGACGAGGCCCGCCGGCTGGAAGTCGAGGTCTTCTCAGACTTCCTGCGGACGGCCCCCCGGGATCTGGACCTCCTGTTCGTCGACGACGGCAGCCGGGATGAGACCCGATCCATCCTGGAAGGTCTGGTGGCCCGGAACCAGGGGCGGGCCCGACTGCTGGTGCTGCCCTGCAACCAGGGCAAGGCCGAGGCCGTCCGCCAGGGCTGCCTGGAAGCCTTGGCGGAGGGCGCCGATCGGGTCGGCTACTGGGACGCGGACCTGGCCACCCCCCTGTCCACGATCCAGCTCTTCACCGGAATCCTCGAGTCCGACCCGGCCATCGACGTCGTCCTGGGATCGAGGGTGCGCCTGCTGGGCCGGCGGGTGACCCGGCGGGCTGCCCGACACTATCTGGGCCGGTGCTTCGCCACGGTGGTCTCGCTGGCCTTGCGTCTGCCGGTGTACGACACCCAGTGCGGGGCCAAGATGCTCCGGCGTACCGAGGCCCTGGATCAGGCCCTGCAGAAGCCCTTCGGCTCGCGCTGGATCTTCGATGTCGAGCTTCTGGGCCGACTGCTGGCCTGGTACCGCCGCCACGACCCGAGGGCCGAAGCCCGAGCCTTCTACGAATACCCCCTGCCCCGATGGCGCGAGGTGGGCGGGTCGCGGATCGGGCCCCGGGACTTCCTGCGCGGAGCCGGAGAGATGCTCCACCTGTATCTGCGGGAACTCCGCCACCTGCCTCCACCCGAGCCGGGGACCTACTCGGGCTGAAGAGCCTCCATGTCGATGACATCTCCTGTCAGGGGCGAGATGTCATGCTGAAGGAGTCCCTGGAGACCCCGGGAGGCGCACAGGAGGAGAGATGGACGACTTGCGGGCACAGTTGCAGGCCCTGGCCCGGGCCTGTCGGGACGGCGAGGAGTTCCGGGAGCGGGCCCTGGAACGATTCGGGCTTGAAGCCCTGGTGGGCTTGCTGGGCTCCGAGGTGCGGGAGGCGGAGGCCTTCTTCCACCGGGTCCACGAGAACCCGGCCGGTGAAGTCGATTTGGAGTTGCATCCCCAGGCGGCCCGGCTGCGCGAGGAGTGCCGCGACCTGGCCGCGGAGCTGGCCAACCTGGTCTTCCAGCACGACTCGCTGGTCACCGAGCTGATCCCGGCACTGGAGGCCGAGTTCCTGACGAAGCTCGGTCCCGGGCGCACCCGGGTGCTGGAAATCCAACTGGAGAACCGACGCCTGCAGCGCCGCATCGAGTCGATCCAGGCCTGCCTGAACCGCGGCCGCGTGCCGAACCTGGAGCGGATCGACCAGGTCCTGGAAGAGGAGCTGAGGACCTGGACGGAAGAGGTGGCCCGGCGACGCCGCGAGGTGGAGCAAGCCCGCCAGGCCCTGACCGAGCCGATGCCCATCCCCGAGCTTCGCCAGCTCCGCTCGCTCTATCGCGAGCTGGTCAAGCTCCTGCACCCGGACCTGAACCCGGTGACCCCGGAGCGGGCCCGACTCTGGCTGCAGGTCCAGCAGGCCTGGCAACAAGGAGACGTCCAGGGGCTGGAACTCCTGGCCGACCTGGCCCGACGCCTGGAGGGGCGGGCCACCTGGGAGGAGACCAGCGCCCTGGACCGACTCGCCGCCGAGCGGGATCGCCTGAATACCCACGTCCACCGCGTGGCGGCCCGCTTGCAGGAACTCCGGAACTCCTTCCCCTGCGATCACCAGGAGCGCCTCTCGGACCCCGGCTGGATCGAGGAGCAGGACCTCGAAAACCGAAAGACCATGGAGGTGGAGCTGCAGCGTCGGGAGGCCCTGCAGTGCCGACTCCGCACCCTGCTGGAGGAGAGCTGTGTCTGAATCCCTGGTCCCCCTGGATCCCAAGTCCCTGGCCGTCCTGGGCGGCGCCTCCGGCGCAGGCCTCTCCCTCCCCTTCGCCCGCGAGATCTTCCTGATGGAATGCCGCGTGGCCGGAACCTCGCACCTGAACTTGAAGGACCTGGAGGCGGATCTGGAGGCCGGCTGCCAACTGGAATGCCGTCGCGAGCCCGAGAACCCCCACGACCCCCTGGCCATCCTGCTGCAGGACCCGAAGGGGCGCAAAATCGGCTACGTTCCCCGCGAGCGCAACGAGGTGCTATCCCGCCTGCTGGATGCCGGGAAGGTGGTCTTCGGGCGCCTGGAAGCCAAGAAGTGGGTGGGGAACTGGCTGAAGTTGGAGATCCGGGTCTTCCTGCAGGACTGAGAGTCCCTGGCCACGCCGGACATCGAGACTCGGGCAGAACTGTTCACGAGCCCGTGGGGAAGAATCGTCGTCATCGGACCAAAGCCCATGGAATGCTCCAGGGAATCCAAGCCTGCGGACGACCTCGGCCTCTTCGGCCAGGACGACTGGCTCTCCAGAAAGGCGTCGATGGGGTGTGGTTGTAGGAATTCTTGGCACAAGTTATACTGAAGGCGAGGTTACCGACATGGAACATATGGTAGGACAAAAGGGCCAGGTCGTCATCGCCAAGGAAATCCGCGACCGTCTGGGCATCGGGCCGGGCTGGCGGGCGATCCAGCGGATCGTGGGGGACCACGTCGAGCTTTCCTTCGTGCCACCCCGGCACAGTCGGTCGCTGCGGGGAGTCCTGGCGTCCAAGCTTCGGCGGCGTCCCGTGGACCTGGAGGCGGAGGAGGACACAGCCATGGAGGGGGAAGTGAGCCGCGAGTGGCGGGTGGGGGAAGGCAATGCCTGACCTCGTCGACACGAACCTCCTGGTGCGCTACCTGACAGGGGAGCCGCCGGTCCAGTCGGAGGCGGCCGCCCGAGTCCTGGACGGCGAGGCGCCCATCGCCATCGCCCCCCTGATCCTGGCGGAGACGGCCTACGTCCTGAGGTCGGTCTACGGCGTGTCCCGCGAGGACGTGGTAGCCGCCCTGGTGGACCTGGTGCAGCGGGTCAACGTCCAGGTCCTGGGTGTGGAGACCAGCCTGGTGGTCCAGGCCATGGGGTTGTGCCGGGCCTCAGGCCGGGTTTCCTTTACCGACGCCCTGCTGTGGGCCCAGGCGCGGGAACTGGACCAGCCGATCTGGACCTTCGACAAAGACTTCCCGATGGACGGCGTGCAAATCCGCAGGCCCTGAGGGGCGTCACGCCCAGGCCCTGACACCGAGCTCAAAGCCCCCCCCCACCTCCCTCCTCTCTCAGAACGCGTCTTCCAGGTGCTCGACGGTGAAGGCTCCGGGGCGGCCCAGGACCTCCACCACGTCGAAGCGGACCTGGCGCGCGGGGGGCTTGCGCTCGGCCAGGTAGTGGGCGGCCAGGCGGCGCAGGCGGGCCTGCTTGCTCGGGGTGACGGCCTCGGCGGGGCGGCCGAAGGCGGTGCCGGAGCGCGTCTTGACCTCGACGATCACCAGCGTGCGGCCGACCACGGCCACCAGGTCGATCTCGCCGACCGGGCAGCGGTAGTTGCGCTCCAGGATCCTCAGGCCCCGCGCCTGGAGGAAGCTCGCCGCGGCCTCCTCGCCGGCTCGGGCCAGTCGACCTCGCCAGTCCGCCATCGTCCTGCCCCCGAACCCGGGGCGTGACTTCGAGCGCAACAACCCCGGAAGCGGGGCTTCCTCCTCGCGCCAGAGGCTTCCTCCAGAGAGCCCCTCAGGTCCGCCGGAAGAGCTCGACCAGGCGGCCGAAGGCGTTGGCCACCTGGTCCCATGAGCGCATGCGGCCCAGGGCTCCCACCAGCACCCGTGGGCGCAGGTAGAACTCGCGCATGGCCCGCCGCTGCAAGGCTCGAAGCCGGTCCGCCGGCAGCTCTGAGAGGCCCTCCACCGCGCGATAGAAGAAGAAGTCCTCCCAGGGAATGGCCTCGCCGCGGCGGGCCCGATACTCCTCCCACAAGGCCGAACCGGGGAGCGGCATGCAGCAGGTGAAGGTCACGTGGTCCAGGGGCAGCTCCTTGGCGAAGCGGATGCTCTGGAGGATCTCCTCCTCGGTCTCGGTCGGGTACCCCAACATGAAGAAGCCGGTCACCGACATCGAGGTGGTCTTCTTGATCAGGCGGACCTTCTTTGCGATCAGGTCCCGGGAGAGGGACTTCTCGATCAACTTCAGGATCCGGTCGCTTCCCGACTCGATGCCGACGGCCAGCGAGTGGAAGCCGACCCGCTCCATGGCCTGGAGGACCTCGGCATCCAGAGTGTCCAGCCGGACCCCGTTGGGCAACGCCAGGGTCAGGCCGAGGCGAGCCTGGTGCAGGCGCTTGCAGAACTCCAGGACGTAGCCGCGGCGAAGCGTGAAGTTGTCGTCCTCGATGTGGATCTCGCGGACTCCGTGGGTCTCGGCCAGCATCCGAATCTCGGCCAGGACATTCCCGACGCTGCGCTGGCGGAACTGGCGTGTAGCCACCGCCTGGGTGGCGCAGAACGTGCATGCGAAGGGGCACCCGCGCGAGGTGACCAGGGGAGCCGACGGGGCCTGACGGCAGACCAGGCCGTGGGGGGCCACCGGATAGGAGGCCGGGGGCATGAGCTCCCAGGCGGGGAACCCGAGGCCGTCGAGGTCGCGGACCGGAGGGTTGGGGTTGACCCGCACCTCGCCCCCGTGGCGCCACACCAGGCCCGGAACCTGGGCCAGAAGCGCGGGGTCCTGGCGCTGCACCGCGGAGAGGCGCGCAAAGGCCGCCACGCCCCTCTCGGCCTCGCCCACGAAGCCGAAGTCCGCCTCCGGGAACCCCTCCATCGTGCCCACCGGGTCGCCGCTGACGTGAGCGCCTCCCAGCACCAGAACGGTCGCAGGGGCAATCTCCCGCCAGAGGTCCAGGTGCCGCCGGACCGCAGCCAGCTCGGGTGTGAACATCTGCACCCCGGCCAGATCGAAGCAGCCCTCCCGGACCACGCGGGCGAAACCCTCCCAGTCCAGGCGGTCTCGGCCCGGGTCGCAGATCGCCACCCGGTGCCCCTCCTCCTGGAGGGCTCGCGCCAGATAGCCCAGACCCAACGGCGGCAGGACCGCGTGGCGGACCGGCACGATGGGCTTGTACAGCAGGACCTTCAGAGGGCGCGTGGGGCCCGGAGCCTCACCTTCCAAGACAACTCCTCCCTTCCGCAGAATCCTGGAACCTCTCCAGACCTGGGTCCGACCTTCAAAGCGCTCCGAGAATCTCCCGAACCCGCCCGGGTGTCGCCGCCACTCAGCGAGAGCGGGCGGAGGGTGCCAGGTCCTCCTCCCCAGGCCCGTCACCTCGGACCTCCACGAAGCGGACCAGACGCTCCAACCGGGGATCCCGACCTCCCAGGCGCAGAAACCGGGCATACGCCTGGACGGCTTCGGGGCCCTGATTCGAGGCCAGCAGGGCGTGGCCCAGGTTCCTCCACAACACTGCGCGCCGAGGCTCCTCCTGACAGGCCCTGCGATACCAGGCAACGGCCTGCTCGGCCCTCCTCTGGTTGAAGGCCAGATGACCTCGAGCCACCTGACCCTCGGGGGTCGTCTCCGGAGGCATGCGGCGTCGGAACTGCGCGTGCGTCCAGGGGAAGCGCTCGGACTTCCAGTCGGGCGCTGGGGTGAGCAGGTTCTGAGGGGTGGGAGGCAGGACGCTGTCCTCGTCCAGCAGATCCACCCTCTCCAGATCGGCCGGATCGCCAACCGGAGGGGCCAGGCCGCGTGCCGCCGGCGGGAGCAGTCCCTCATGGTCCAGGAAGGCCTCCAACAATCCAGCAAAGGCCCGGTTCCCCGGAGGCGAGAGATGGCAGTTGTCGTAGAAGAGGTTCTCGTCCGCCAGACCGCTGGGGCTCGCCCGGCGCAGCGCCTCCATCCCCTCCATGACCGGCACCCCGGCCTCCTGGCCAAACTCACGGATCAACGCGGCGATCGAGGGCAAGGTCCGAAAAGGCCGAGGATCCAGCTCGACGGCCTGCTGAAGGCTGGCCAGGGCCCGGTCCCGACGTCCTTCCTGAAGAAGCCGGACGCCGGACTCGTAGGCTTCCCAGGCCCTCAGCCAGGGCGAGCCCTCGTTCCAGTCGGGGGCGACGAAGGGCGGCCACATCTCGTTGCTGGGGTCGAGGACCAGGACCAGGGGAATCCCGGCCTGGCGACAGAGGCGGACCAGTTCCCCCAGGTTCCGCTTCAGGACGGGCCGGACCAGGTCGATGTGTTCGGGGCCCAGAGGCTTGACGCGGGATTCGGGGACGGGGGGGGCAGAATCCGGCCGGGGAGTCGCCGCGACCTGGGCGGCCAGGAACCGATAGAGAGCGAAGCGCTCGAAGGCCTGCCGCCAGGACTCCACCCTCGGGCTCCAGTTCGGGTTCTCGGAGGAGTACATGCGAAGGCGCAGCGTCTCGTTGATCCCCAGGGCACAGACCACCAGGCCCGGGCGCATCTCGGGCAGGGCCTGGCGCAGGACCTCGAGGCTGTCCAGCAGATCCATGGCCGCGAAGGCCCCGTTGACCACCTCCACGGGACGCCCGGCGTCGTCCAGGCGGGCCTGCAGGAGCCCGGGATAGGAACCGAACCGGGTCGTCCCATAGCCGAAGGGTGACGAGCCTCCCAGGACCAGCACCCGCAGCACCCCCTCTTGCGGCTCAGGCACCACCGGCTGCCCCGACCTGGTCAGGAGGACCCCGGGAATCCCGACACCAGGGCCCAGGGCATGAGGCATCCCCCGGCGCAGGGGCATCGGAAGCGGATCCCGCCGGGGTGCCCGGGGCTCCATGAGGAGGCTGGCCAGGCTCAGGAGGGCCAGCGCCAGGAGGAGGGCCTTCAGGATGCGACAGGACGCCCGCTTCACCCCGACCTCCTTCGCATGCCTCTCAGGGTCTCCTTGGAGGCGCTGCCGGAGGTCTGCCCGGGGAAGGCCCAACCCGGGAGGCCTGTCGAGCCTTCAGGATCTCGACCAGGTGGGGGTCCTGCCCCCCCCGGCGCAGGAACTCTTCCCAGCAGTCCAGCGCCTCACCCAGTTGACCGGCCTGGGCCAGCGCGTGCCCCAGGTTGCGCCACAGGACCGCGCGTTCCGGAGCTGCTGCCAGGGCCCTGCGGTAGTGCTGCACAGCCAGGTCGGACTGCAATGCCAGGAAGGCCAGGTGCCCCTGCAAGGCCTCGGTCTGAAGCGGACCCTGCACGGGCTTGCCTCGAAGCTGCGAGACGTGACCCGCGGGATGCTGGAAGGCTCTCTGTTCCCACCCCATCTTCACGATCAGCTCTCGGGGCAGGAAATCCCAGTTCCGCGGAGCCTGCCCGGCATCGGGACGGAAGTCGTCGTGTCCCTGGAAGGCCTCCAGATCCAGAGGGTCGCTTCGGGGGGACAGAGGCGGCTGCGACGGCGCCGGCAGGACCCCCTGGCTCTTCAGCAGGCCCACCAGTTCCCGAGCCACCGCCCGATTGGCCTCGGGCAGGTAGTGGCAGTGATCCAGGAAGAGCTGGTCTCCGAGGATCGGGCCGTGGCTTCGGCGCAGGCTGGCCGGGACGTCCAGGAAGAGCGCGCCCGAGGCCCGGGCCGCTCTTTCCGCCCTCCCGCCCTGGGAGGGCAGGGTCCTGACAGGGGCGGGGTCCAGCTCCACCGCCGCCGAGAGGTGGACCGCCGCCTCCTCTTCCCTTCCCTCGCGGACCAGCAGCTGCCCCAGGGCAAAGCGGGCCCAGGCCTGGTCGGGATGCCGGCGGACATGGTCCTCGAGGAACTCGACCAGACGCCCCTCCTCGAAGGCCTTCTCCAGATCGGCCTGCAGGACGGTCGAGTCCTGGGGGAAGGGATCCCTCGGGGGGAACATCTCGTTGACGGCCAGCGAGCTCAGGACCACCGGCACCCCGCGAGCCCGACCCGCCCTCCCCATCGCAGCCAGGTTCCGCTCATAGCGGTCCTCGACCAGGGGCACATCCTCCCGATCCACCCTCGAGGTGAGCTGGAAGATCGCCATCCCGGCCGCGCCGAGGGGCGGAGAGGGCCTCTGGAAGCGCGGTGCCAGCCAGCGGTACAGGGCCAGGTGGTCGAGGGCCAGGCGGACCTTCTCGGCCCCGGCGCTCCAATGGGGGTTGAGCTGCTTGTGGATCAGGAGCCTGAAGCACTCGTTGTTCCCGCCGTGATGGACCACCAGATCGGGTTGCAGCGTCTCGAAGGATTCCAGGAGATACTGCAACTGCTGGCCCGAGTCGGAGCCGGGCACGCCGCCGTTGATGGTCTCGACGGCGATCCCCTCCTCGTGCAGCAGGCGTTGCAGGTGGCCCGGGATGCTCTGGAAGGGGACGACCCCTCCCCCGCGCAGGGCCGAACTGCCCAAGAGGAGGATCCGGAAGGGGCCACCAGGACGTGGAGGCGGGATGGGGTCGCCCATGGCGGTCAGGGCCAGACCGGACTCATCGGGCCGCAGCATCGCCAGGGGCCACTCTTTGCGGTAGGGCATCAGCTCGGGATTCCGAGGAGGAGCCCGGCGTTCGGCGAGCTGATTGAGCAGGAGCAGGAGCCCCAGGGCCACAAGAGCCGCCCGGAGAGACCTGAGCCAGGGGCGCCGCTGCATCAAAGCCATCCGGCCCGTTTTCGGATGCCCGAAATCGAAGTCCTTCCCCGCAACGGGGCCATCCTGCCCGCCTCAGGTCATGGTCAGGAAGTCCAGCCCCCCGCCCTGGCGGACCACCCGGACGCGATCCCCCTGGCGGACCCTCCCTTGCAGCACGGCCATCGCCAGGGCGTCCTGCACGTGCTTCTGCACGGCCCGCTTCAGGGGGCGGGCGCCGAAGACCGGATCGTAGCCGGCCTCGGCCAGATAGATCCGGGCCTCCGGGTCGAGCTCGATCTCGATCCCGCGGTCGGCCAGGCGTCGGCGCAAGAGATCGATCTGGATCTCGATGATCTTCTCCAGGGCGGACCGGTCCAGGCTGTGGAAGTGGACGATCTCGTCGATCCGGTTGAGGAACTCGGGCCGGAACTTCTCGTGCAGGGCCCGGTCCACCAGATTCTCCTTCTCCTCCTCTCCCAGCCCGGACTCCAGCAGCCACTGCGAGCCGACGTTGGAGGTCATCACCAGGATGGTGTTGCGGAAGTCCACGGTGCGCCCGTGGCCGTCGGTCAGCCGGCCGTCATCCATCACCTGCAGCAGCACGTTGAAGACGTCCGAATGCGCCTTCTCGATCTCGTCCAGGAGGACCACCGAGTAGGGGCGCCGCCGCACCGCCTCGGTCAACTGCCCGCCTTCGTCGAAGCCCACGTAGCCGGGAGGCGCCCCGATCATCCGGGCCACGGTGTGCTTCTCCTGGTACTCGGACATGTCCAGCCGGATCATGGCCCGCTCGTCGTCGAAGAGGAACTCGGCCAGGGCACGCCCGAGCTCGGTCTTGCCCACCCCCGTCGGCCCCAGGAAGAGGAAGACTCCGACGGGACGGTTGGGGTCTGCGATCCCCGCCCGCGAGCGGCGCACGGCGTGCGAGACGGCGCGGACCGCCTCGTCCTGGCCCACCAGGCGCTCGTGCAGGCGATCCTCCATGTGGATCAGCTTCTCGACCTCGCCCTCCAGCAGGCGCGAGACCGGGATTCCGGTCCAGCGCGCCACCACCTCGGCCACGTCCTCCTCCTCCACCTCCTCCTTGAGGAACTTGCCGTTCTTCTGCAGTTCGGCCAGGCGCGCGGTGGCCTCCTGGAGCTGGCGCTCGATCTGGAGCAGCGTCCCATAACGGATCTCCGCCACCCGGGCCAGGTCGCCCCGGCGCTCGGCCTCCTCGGCGGACAGGGCGGACTGTTCCTGGCTCTCCTTGAGTTGACGGATCTGCTGGATCTGCTCCTTCTCCAGGTTCCAGCGGGCCTTCATCTCGGTGGACTTCTCGCGCAGCTCGGCCAGTTCGGCCTCGATGCGGGCCAGGCGCTCGCGCGAGGCCTCGTCCTTCTCGCGCTGCATGGCCTGGCGCTCGATCTCGAGCTGCATGATGCGGCGCTCAACCTCGTCGATCTCCATGGGCATCGAGTCGATCTCGATGCGCAGCCGCGAGGCCGCCTCGTCCACCAGGTCCACCGCCTTGTCCGGCAGGAAGCGATCCGAGATGTAGCGGGTGGAGAGCGTGGCCGCCGCCACCAGGGCCGAGTCGGTGATCCGGACCCCGTGATGGACCTCGTACTTCTCCTTGAGGCCTCTCAAGATGGCGATGGTGTCCTGAAGAGAGGGCTCGGCCACGAAGACGGGCTGGAAGCGGCGTTCCAGGGCAGCATCCTTCTCGATGTGCTTGCGGTACTCGTCCAGGGTCGTGGCCCCGATGGTGCGCAGCTCGCCCCGAGCCAGGGCCGGCTTGAGCATGTTGGCGGCATCGACGGCGCCTTCGGCGGCCCCGGCTCCCACCAGGGTGTGCAGTTCGTCGATGAAGAGGATGATCTGCCCTTCCGAGGCGATGATCTCCTTGAGGACGGCCTTGAGACGATCTTCGAACTCGCCGCGGTACTTGGCCCCGGCGATGAGGGAACCCAGATCCAGCGCGAAGAGCTGGCGGCCCTTGAGACCCTCGGGGACGTCGCCGGCCACGATGCGCCGGGCCATGCCCTCGACGATGGCGGTCTTGCCCACGCCGGGCTCGCCGATCAGGACCGGGTTGTTCTTGGTGCGGCGGGACAAGACCTGAATGCAGCGGCGGATCTCCTCGTCGCGTCCGATCACGGGGTCCAGCCTGCCCTTCCGGGCCAGCTCCGTCAGGTCCCGACCGTAGCGGGCCAGGGCCTGGTACTTGGCCTCGGGGTCCTGGTCGGTGACCCGGTGGGTCCCCCGCACCTCGACCAGGACCTTGTAGATGCGGTCCGGAGTGACGCCGGCCTCCTTGAGCAGACGCCCGGCCGGCTCGTCGGCGCGAGCCGTCAGCGCCAGCAGGACGTGCTCGCTGGAGAGGTAGTCGTCCTTCAGCCGTTCAGCCTCGCTCCAGGCCTTCTCCAGGACCTGTTGGAGGCGCCCTCCCAGGTGCGAGCCAGCATCCGCCCCGTAGACCTTGGGCATCCGCTCCAGCTCCGAACGCACCCGGCCCGAGAGGGTCTGGGGGGAGACCCCCAGTTTCTGCAGGACCGGATCCACCACACCGTCCTCCTGGTCCAGCAGGGCAGCCAGCAGGTGCAACGGTTCCAATGTCTGGTGGCTGTGCTCCCGGGCCAGGGCCTGGGCGGCCTGCAGGGCTTCCTGGACCTTCAAAGTGAGGCGATCCATGCGCATCGGAGGGACTCCTTCCTCGCCGCGTCTGCGGCCCATCACCGCGTCCGCGGCCCCTTCATCATGAAGCAGGCCGCATCGGAGAGGCGTTGGGGTTGTGTGAGAATTGCGTTGGAGAAGGGGGCGTCTCGGGAAAATTAATATCCTGGCCCTAGATTTCGCGGCGTCTCGCCGCAATACTTGAAGACACCAGACATGAACATCCAGCCGACCTCCTCCCGCCTGTCCGTCTTCTCGGCCCCTCCCGGAGCCCCGACCTCTCCAGCCGCAGCCCCTGGAGAACCCTCGGAGGAATCCGCCCTCCAGGACACCTTCCAGGCCCGCACCGCCGAGGCACCCGAGACTCGACCTTCCTCCGGCTGGAAGCGCAAGGTCCTCTCCACCGCCCTGGCCGGGCTGGCCCTGGCCGGAGTGGCCGGCGGGGTGGCGGGGACGGTGATGGTCCAGGCCCCGATCTGTCCAGGACAGACCTCCCCCCTGTCGATCTCGCGCGAGGGCGTCTGCGTCTCGCCTCGGGCCGCCAACGACGCGGCCACCGCCTGGCGCCAGATTCGGGGAACCGCCCACACCACGCAGACCGTGCAGGACCTGGCCTCCAGCCAGAGCCGGGTGCTCCAGCCCGCCGGGACCTTCAAGCCCGCCGAGCTCCCCGCGGAGGGCGGGTTGCGGGTGGTCTCATGGAACCTCCACCACGTCCAGAGCCCCAACCAGGATGGTTCGCGGGATCAGTCCGCCCTCATGCTGCGGGAGATCAACGACCAGCAGGCCCCGGTGGTCCTGCTGCAGGAGGTCCCACCCTGGCATGCCCAGAGCCTGGTGGACGGAACCGGGATGGTGGGCTACTACGCCCAGACCACCTCCACCCAGGGGAACCTGATCCTGGTGCATCCCGACCTGCAGGTGGCCGGCCAGGCCAAGAGCGTCCTGAACTCCGAAGTCGACGGACTGGCCGACGCGGTGGGGCACCTGGGCCGTTACGGGGGCCAGGAACCCCGACAGGCCCAGGCCGTGCACCTGGTCCTGCCCGACGGGCGTCAGGTGATGGTCTGGAACACCCATCTCTCGACCGACGCCGCCACTCCCTCCGACCGTGCCGCCGAGCAGGTCCGCCTGGTCGACTTCCTGGACGCCCAGGCCCGTCCAGGTGAAACCATCCTGGGCGGAGGGGACCTCAACAACCGCCTCCAGGACCCGGCGCCGCAGCGACTGGTCGAGCGCGGCTTCGATGTGCAGGGCGCCAGCATCGACTTCCTGGCCAGCCGGGGCGTGGAGGGTCTCCAGACGGGGCACGCCACCCATCGCGACCAGGCCGGTCAGAGGATCTCCGACCATCCCATGGTCTGGGGCGAAATCCCCTGACCCTGACCCGGCCTCGCGATCGCTCAGTCCTGGTCGGGAGGCGCCAGGCGCAGATCCTCGCGATCCAAATCCCGCCCGCAAGCCACCACGAAGAGCCCCAGGGCCGTCCCCGGACTGCTGAAGACCTTCAGGATCCTAAAGCCACTGCCCGCGACCCGAATCCCACAGAACGGGAGGGAAACCGACATGTCCCAGATTCCCCAGGAGTTCATGGACCTCTTTGAACGGCCGGTCTTCGCCCATCTGGCCACGATCACTCCGAAAGGCGCCGTGCAGGTCAACCCGGTCTGGGTCGACCTGCACGAGGGCCTGGTCCGCTTCAACTCGGCCAGGGGCCGGCAGAAGGACCGCAACATCCGGCACAACCCCCAGGTGGCCCTGTCCCTGCTGGATCCCGACCAGCCCTACCGCTACCTGGAAGTGCGCGGCCGGGTGGTGGAGATCACCGAGGAGGGCGCCGACGCCGTGATCGACGGCCTGGCCAGGAAATACCTGGGGGTGGACCGTTTCCCCTACCACGCGCCGGGCGAGACCCGGGTGACCTACCTGCTGCAGCCTGAACACTGCACCAAGATGGCCTGAAGACGCCGTTCCTCCTGCCTGGCGGGGCTCAAGGGGCAGAGTGGGGCATCCACTCCATGTTCTTGCGGATCGAGGACTGCAGGGCGGGCCTTTGCTCCACCCGGGTCAACCAGGCCTCGATCTCCGGGACCTCCGGGAGGATGCTCATCGTCCTGGCCCAGCGCAGTTGGGCGGACACCAACAGGTCCGCGGCGGTGAACCGGTCCCCCAGCAGGTTGGGGCCTCCAGAGTCACGCAGTTGGCGAGTGATGGCCCCCAGAACGGCGTCCAGGCTGCCATACCCCAAGGCTCCGTACGGGCCCTCGGGCCGCTGCAGCAGGCGGTCTACGAAGGCGGGTTCGAGGCAACCGGCGGCAAAGAACAGCCACCGGAGGTAGGGCCCGCGCTGGGGGTCGCCCGGCGGGACCGCCAGGCCGGCCTGAGGGAAGAGATCTGCCAGATAGCAGCAGATGGCCGCCGACTCGGTGATCACCGCACCGTCGTGCTCCACGGCAGGCACCTTGCCCATGGGATTGATGGCCAGGAACTCGGGGGTTTTGTGTTCCTGCTTGCGCAGGTCCAGGAGGATCACCTCGTAGGGCACCCCCAGCTCCTCCAGCATCCAGTGGACCATGGCGGCCCGCGACATCGGCCAGTGATAGAACTTCAGGCTCATGGATCTCCTCCTGCGCTGCCGTGGCGGGCCATCCCTGCGATCTGCGTGACTTGCCGGCAGATCCCCTGCTCCTGGCCAGGTCTGGCGGTCGCTCAGGCCCCGTCGGGGGTTGCCAGCCGCACCCCCTCGCCGTCCAGGTCTCGACCGAAGACCGTCACGAACAGCACCAGGGCGACCCCGTTGACCAGGATGGTCCACTCGTTCATCACCCAGTTCATGTTCAAGGCCAGGTAGAAGAAGAGCAGGACCCCCAGCCACCAGCGCTGGGCCTCGGACTGGAAGTTGTCGAAGAGGAGAGCCGCCACGCCCAGGACCAGCGGGGCCATCATCACGTAGACCCGCTCGACGTCGGTGGCGAAGAGCCGTCCGAAGGCGCAGGCGACCAGCAGGTAGACCCCCAGCAGGAAGACCTCGCTGCGCGCCCCCGCCTGGCGGAAGAGCCGGTACAGGCCGTAGGCGAAGAAGGCCCACATGAAATGGAAGGTCTGGTAGATCAGGACCTGCTCGGCCCCCTTGCGCATGTTGACGGCGAAGCGGATGTTCTCCCAGACGCTCTGCCCCTCCACGCCGGTCAGCATGGCGTATCCCGACTCCACTCCCAACCGACTCTGGACCCAGAGGCGAAAGAGGAGGTAGAGGAGCGAGACGCCCAGCACGCCCAGAAGACTGCCCCACACCTTCGAGTCCCGCAGCGAGCCCGCGCGCGCCCAGGCCAGGAGCGGCGCCAGCGGCAGCAGGAGCAGCACCGTCTCCTTGTTGACGAAGCCCAAGCTCACCACCACCAGGAACCAGCCGGTCCGGCGGGCCACGAGGCAGCACAGCGCCAGCACCATGAAGAGGTTGTTCAGCGGATCCACCAGCCAGAAGAAGCGGTAGTTGAACAGGGTGTAGAAGTGCGTGAAGGCCAGGGCCAGGGTGAAGGCCACGCTGGTGAACCAGCGCAGTCGAAACCCATCCAGCAGCAGCAGGAAGAAGGTGTAGAGCGCCAGGCTCGTGGCCCCGAAGGTCACCAGGATCCATGAGGTGTTCAGGCCCACCCCCACGTCGGCGATCTGCTGCACCAGCCAGGGGGTCAAGAGGCGGAAGGCAAAGGGATTGGGAACCGCCTCGAAGGTGCGCAGCGACATCCGCAGGTAGTGGTAGGAGTCTCCGCTGATCCGCACGTCCGCATCCGGGGCGAAGTCGGTGCAGGAGATCAGGTTGATCCCCCCGACCAGGACCAGGAACAGACCCACCAGCCATCGAGGGTGACGCAGCCAACCAAGCATTCGGGCCTCCCGTTCGGCACCTGTCCGGGCCTCGATACCAGGGGCCGGGACGACGGATTCAACTCTGCCCTGCCGCCGGGGCGGGTTCAAAGAACTCGATCTCCTCCAAGGTCCGGTCCAGGATGGGGAGCAGGCTGGAGTAGCGGTCCAGGGGCCCGGTCAAGGTCACCACGTACAGCCGACCGTCCCGAACCCAGAAGACCTGGGTGGCCTGGAACTCGTGCCCGGCCAGGCCCGCCCGGTAACCCAGCCGGTGCGCGGGCAGACCCTGGACCTGCGTGGCCCGACTTCCCAGCAGCTTGAAACCCTCCAGTCGGGCAGCCAGGGCACGGACCACCTCCAGGGCCAGCGAGCGATCCAGCTCAGCCTGAGTCTGGCGGGCGTGCACCCACAAACTGGGACGCGGACCCGGCCCCGGGGGGCCGTGGTAGCGGACCAGGACTCGGGGATTGGGGCCTTCCCGGACCTCCCAACCGGGCGGGTCGGGGACCCGGACACCCAGGTCGGCATCCTCCCAGGCCCCCGCCGGGAGGGCCCAGAAGACCAGGCAGAGCATCAGGAGGAACCGGCGCATCGCGATCACATGGTCCCGAAGATGCGGTCGCCAGCGTCCCCCAGGCCCGGCAGGATGTACCCGCGCGAGTTCAGGGCCTCGTCCACCGCCGCCGTGAAGATCTCCACCTCGGGGTAGGCTTGCTGCAGAGCCTGGACACCCTGCGGACAGCTCACCAGACACAGGAACTTGATGCTCTCGGGACGAGCGCCGCGGCGGATCAGGAAGTGGATGGCCGCCACCGCCGAGCCTCCGGTCGCCAGCATGGGGTCCAACAGCAGGATGTCGCGCTCGGCCAGGTCCACCGGCAGTTTGCAGAAATACTCCACGGGACGCAACGTCGTCTCGTCGCGGTAGATCCCGATGTGGCCGACCCGTGCAGCCGGGATCAGCCTCTCGATGCCCTGGACCATCCCCAGGCCGGCCCTCAGGATCGGCACGATGGCCAGCTTCTTGCCGACGATGGCCCGCCCGGTCGTCTTCTGCAGCGGGGTCGAGACCTCCTGATCCTCCAGGGGCAGGTCGCGTGTGGCCTCATAGGCCATCAGGGTGGCCACTTCCTGGACCAGCTCGCGGAAGTCCTTCGAGCCGGTTGCAGAGTCGCGCAACAGCGTCAGCTTGTGCTGAATCAGGGGGTGTTCCAGGATGTGAACGGCCATGATGGCCTCCGTGTGCGTCAGGATGGGTACCCGGTCCCGGTCCCGAAGACGCCGCCAGGAACCCAGCCGGAAACCCCTCGGTCGCCTCGCCGGGTTTCCAACCGGGTTCCTGGACCCCTCCGAGACGGCCTGGACCTTTCCCCTGTGAAGCCGGATCCCTGCTTTGCACTTTTCAGGAAGGAGAGCAGGCCCTCAAGCGCCAATTCGCCTCCCCTGTGCCCGGGTTCTCCGGGCCTGGCCGGGAAGGTTCCGGGGCGCCCCGAAGCCCCCCCCCCGGCCCAGTCAAGTGGAGGAGACCCGCGATGAACAGCCATCTGGAGATCCAGGTCAACACTCGCCCGGCCGGCAAGGCCCAGGTCGTGGACGTGAACGGCGAGATCGACCTGTACACCAGCCAGGTGGTCCAGAAATGCCTCCTCAACCTGATGGAACAGGGACAGAGATACCTGGTCGTGGACCTGGAGGATGTCGGCTATCTGGACTCGACCGGGCTGGGCATCCTCATGAACGCCTCGGGGCAGTTGCAGGACCATGGCGGAAGCCTGGCCATCGTGTGCACCAACGAGAGGGTCCTGCGCATCTTCGAGCTGATCGGGATGCTGGACAGCTTCCGGGTGTGTTCCAGCGAAGCAGAAGCCCTGGCCTCTTTCGACTGAAGCGGCCTCAGGAGGCCAGCATCACGTCCAGGGCCCCCGCGCGTTCCAGCGCGTAGAGCTCCGAGCATCCGCCCACATGCCGGCCGTCGATGAAGATCTGCGGCAGGCTGCGCCGCCCCCCCGTCCGTCGGCTCATGGCCTCGCGGGCCTCTTCATCCCCGTCGATGGCGTACTCGGTGTAGGCCAGCTTCTTGTGGTCCAGCAGGGCCTTGGCTCGAACGCAGTAGGGGCAGAAGGTCCAAGTGTAGATTTCGATCTGTGGCATCTTCGTCGGGCCTCAGGGAGCCCTTTCGTCCAGGATGATGTCCTCCTCGCCGGGGTCCACCGTCGCGGGGATCTCCGACTCGGGGGAAGGTTCGGGGAGATTGGAACCCGGTCCCGGGAGCCACCCGGGCTCTCCGCTGGGAAGGACCGGTTCAGAGTCTTCGACCTCACCTGGGGTAGATGTTTCCCCTGGAAGAGGAGACTCAAACGCCTCGCTGGCCCCTGGAGTGCCGGCCCCGGGAGTTCCAGGCCGATCGGCCTCGATGGGGGGCGGCGGGCCCTCGGGGTCCATCCAGGCGTCGGCCGCTCCCGGTCCGGGCTCTCCAGGTCGCTGCGACCCGGATCCGGACTCTTCCCCCAGATCCGTCAGGTCGACGCGGATGCGGACCCGGGGCTGAACGTAGCGCAGCGGGTCCTCGCGAAACCTGTCCAGGGTCTCGCGGCTGGCGAAGTAGAACGTCGTTCCGTACAGGTCCACCTGATAGACGGCACGGGCCGGGTCCAAGGCCTGGCGCGTGACCGGGTCCATGACCACGCCTGCCCCGGAGTCCGGGCTGGGACCAGGAGACGGAACCGCGGAAATCGGTTCCAGGCTTGGCGGGAAGAAGCGTTCCGCCAGCAGCAATCCTCCCACTCCCAACATGAGCAGGAGCCCTCCCAGGGCCAGGCCGACCAAGACCAGCCGATGCCGCTTCCGCGAGGAGGGCTCCGGAGGTTCAGGGTCCAGAGGAACGAGGATGGTTCCAGTATCCAAGGCGCCCCCATCATAACACAAGCTCTCCCCCCAACCGACCCCCGGCCCGCGCGCGCGGACCCGCGCTCACCCCGGCTCGTGGTCCGGGGCGACGACCTCTTCCAGCGGAGCGCCCACCTCAAAGAGGACGTAGCGGCGAACCCGCAGCGGGACTCCGGCCTCGGCGGAGCACTCCTCGACCAGATCGGCCACGGTGCGCGAGGCCTCGCGCACCCAGGGTTGGTCCAGGAGGACGGCGGCGCGGAAGAAGCTGTTGCGCATGATCTCGTCCGCCAGCGCGTCGGGGCTCGAGCCGCGTCCGGCCTCCCGCTCAAACCGACGCAGGATGGCCTCCCGTTCGAAAGCCAGGCGCGGCCCGGGCACATCCTGACGGTAGAGATAGGGCGGCCTGTGGAAGCTGACCTGCAAGGTCAACTCGCGGGCCAGACGCCGCGCTGCCGGGGCCTGTGAGCCCGAGACCTCCACCAGCGTCCCCAGGCGACCGACCGCCCCCGGCCCATGCGAATAGGCCGCCACCACGCCCGGCACACGGGCCTCCATCCGGAGGAAGCGGCGAATCCCGAAGGCCTCCCCGGAACGCAGGATCAAGTCCCCCAAGGCATCCAGTACCCGGGGTCCGCGCTCGGGCAAGGGAGCCTCCAGAAGCTCTTCCAGAGAGTTCACCGGAGAGCGCGCAACCTGTCGAGCCAGAGCCAGCACGAACTGGCGGAAGCGCTCTCCCCGCACGGCCCGTCGGGTTTCAAAGCAAAGCTCCACCAGGCCGCCGGCGGATCCGTCCTCCAAGGCGTGAACCGCCACCACCCCGTTCGAGCCCGCGATCCGAGGTTGGCGGGCAGCGGTGGTCAGGGCCTGCAACTTCAAGAGCGAGGCCGCCTTGTGCAGGTCTCCACCACTGGCCTCCAGGGCGCGACGGCATTCGACCACCGAGGCTCCGGTGCGCCGGCGCAGTTCCTTGATCAGGTCGGGGGGAATTCGGGACATCTCTTCTAGTCGCCCAGGCTTCGGGCCAGGGCCTCCAGGGACTCTTCCTCGGCTTGCGCCGAATCCTTCTGGAGCATGCTGCCGAACCGCTTGACCCGGGCGCTGGAATCCGGCCCGGGATCGCCGAGCATCAACTCGACCGCCTCGGCCAGGCGCGCCAGGCTCTCTCCCTCCTGGCGCACGGCATGAACGGCTGGGGCCAGGGCCGGGTCTGCCTTGAGCCGGGTCAGGCGTCCTTGCAGCTCCTGCGCCCGGGCGGACAGCCCGTTGGACCGGGGGGCTCGGCCCGCGGCCAACTGGGCCAGGACTCCTTGAAGCTGACGACCCAGGGAGACCTGCTCCAGTTGCAGGGGGAGAAGGCTCCGCTGCCAGCGATAGTAGGCCGCCAGCCGGGCAGGCGGACCCAGGGCCAGGACGCGATGGGTCGCCGCCAGTCGACCCCGCAGCCAGTTCTCCAGGCTGCCTGCCGCCAGGTCCGCCTGGCGCTGGTTGAAGGCCAGCAGGTCGGCCCGGGAGGCCCGCCCCCTGGCCAGCAAGGCCACGACCTGAGCGACCATCTCCACGCGCGAGCGGGCTGCCCGGCGGGCCGGCGCGGCCACCGAAGCTTCCGCCGTCAGGGCCCGCTGGCGGACCTCCGCTTCCAGATTGCGACAGCGAGACTCGCTGCGACGGGCCGAAACCAGCGCCTCATCCCCGGAAAGACGCCCGGCGGCCCAATCCTCCAAAGCCTGGGCCGCAACCTGCATCTCCCGCTCCTGACAGACCAGCAGGCGGGACAGGGCCAGGTCGTCCCGAGCCAGGCGCACGGTCGGACTCGGAGCCGCCTGGGCTGCCCATGGGGTCAGCAGCACCAGAAGCAGGACCAGCCACCGCGCCCACATGCCTAGAAGCGCCTTTCCAGCTCAGGGATCAGCCACACCGCAGTGTCCCGGGGAATCAGGGCCCGCCCCAGGGTCACGAAGGTGGGCTGGAGCCCCTGCACCGACTGCGCCACCGGGGCCGTATGCAGGGCCATCCGGGTCTGGTGATCCACCAGGGGCAGATGATGCAGGGCCAACAGGAAGAGCCAGGCCATGAACAGGCCCTTCAAAGCCCCCAGGACGGCCCCCAGGCCGAACTTGACGGGCCGGGGGACCGACGAGTCCTCGGCGTGCATCTGGTCCAGGTGCAGACCCAGGGCCAGGACGAGAACCGCCACCAGCAGGAAGAGCACCAGGAAGGCGACCATCTTGCAGTTTGGCCCCGAGGCTCCGCTCCAACGCTGAAGGGCTTCTCCCAACGGCACGAAGAAGCGCAGGGCGACGCCCAGGCCCAGGCCCAGGATCACCAGATCGAAGAGTTCCCGGACCAGGCCCCTTTGATAGCCGCCGAACCCGAAGAAGAAGATCAGCAGCACCAGGAAGATGTCCACCCAGGTCATTCGGCCCCTCCAGCCGGCGGAATCGGCCCCAGGTTCTGGGAACGGCTCAGTCCCGCAGGCGAGCCGAGAACTCCCGTTCGGCCACTTTCAGCATCTTTCGCAAGACGCGCTGGATCTCATCCTCGGTCAGCGTACGGTCCGGGGCCTGAAGCAGCGCCCGGAAGGCCAGGCTCTTGTGTCCCTCGGGCACCTGGGCTCCGCGGTAGACGTCGAAGCAGGCCACCGCCCGAACCAGGTCTCCCCCGGCCTGGGCCATCCGCCTCGCCAGGGTGCCCGCAGGAACCTCTTCGGTGACCAGCAGGGCCAGATCCCGCTCCACTTCGGGGAACCGCGAGATCGGCCGATACCGCGCGTGCGAGCGCAGGCCGGACAGGACGTCCAGATCCAACTCGGCCAGGGCCACCGGAGCCTCCAGGTCCAATTCGGAAGCCAAATGGGGATGGATCTCGCCCGCCCAGCCCAGCGCCTGTTCGCCCACCCGGATCCGGGCGGCCCGGCCCGGATGCAGCCAGGCCTGGGGGGCCACCTCGAAATCGAACTCCAACCCGGCCAGGATGGCCAGTTGCTCGAGGGCTCCCTTCAGGTCCAGGAAGCCCGCCCCCGGGCGGCACAGGGCCAGGCCCAGGCGCAAGGGCTCCAGGACATCCTGCCCCTGGGGGTGGAAGACCCGGCTGACCTCGAAGAGGCACAGGTCGCGGTTGCGCACCCGCAGATTCCGCCGCACCACCTCGACCAGCGACGGGAACAGCGCCGGCCGCAGGACCCGCTGGTCCTCGCTGAGCGGATTCATCACCGTGGCCGGCTGGACCTCGAGGCGGTAGCGCTCAAGGAGTTCCGGGTGATGCAGGGAGGGCGTCAGAAGCTCGCTCCAGCCCAGACGCGCCATGGCCTCGCGGACCCACTCCTCCAGCTCATCCTCTGCGGGCATGGCTCCCCGGGGCTCGCCGTGGGGCACCGTCACCGGAAGGTTGTCGTAGCCGTAGTGCCGGGCCACCTCCTCGATCAGGTCGGCCTCCTCCAGCACGTCCTGCCGGTGCGAGGGAACCCGGACCTTCAGGCCCTGCTCCTCCGGGGTGCAGAGGAACTCCAGGGCCTCCAGCAAGGCGCGGGTGCGCTCGGCCGGAATCTCGACCCCCAGGACCTGGCGCACCCGGGCGGGACGCAGCACGATCTCGGTGGGCGGCTGAGGCGGGATTCCCCGATCCACCACGCCGGGGACGACCCGGCCAGCCAGGCTCTCCAGCAGGTGCGCGGCCCGGGCCGAGCCCAAGGCCACCCGCCGGGGATCCATGCCTTTCTCGAAACGGCGCGAGGACTCGGTCCTCAAGCCCAGGCGCAAGGAGGCTCGGCGGACGGCCCCGGAGTGGAAGCAGGCCGACTCCAGGAGGATGCGCCGGGTCTCGGGGCCGATCTCGCTGTCCAGACCTCCCATCACGCCGGCCATCGCGACCGGTTTCTCGGCATCGGCGATGACCAGGGTTCCGGCCGGCAGCTCGTGCTCGCCTCCATCCAGGGTGGTCAGGTGCTCGCCGGGTTGGGAGCGGCGCACCACGACCCGGCCCCCGGCCAGGCGGTCCAGGTCGAAGGCGTGCAGGGGCTGGCCGGTCTCCAGCATGACGTAGTTGGTGATGTCCACCACGTTGTTGACGGCCCGCATCCCGGCCGACTCCAGGCGGCGCACCATCCAGGAGGGGGAAGGGCCCACCTGGACCTCTTCGATCACCCGGGCGATGTAGCGGGGGCAGCCTTCCAGGTCCTGAATCTCCACCAGGTCTCCCGAGGGCTCGGGGGCGCCGTCCTGGGGCAGGACCTCCGGCAGCTTCAAAGGACGCCCCAGCCTGGCGGCCAGCTCGCGGGCCACACCCACCAGGCTCAACTGGTCGGGACGATTGGCGAAGGTCTCCAGGACCAGCACCTCCTCGGCCAGGCGAAGCACCTCCTGGATTTCGCGCCCGGGCGCAATCCCGGGGTCCAGATCCAGGATGCCCTCACGCTGCTCGATGGGCAGGTCCTCCGAGTCGATCCCCAGCTCGGCGGCCGAGCAGAACATGCCCTCCGAGACCACGCCCCGCAGCTTGCCCTTCTTGATCTTCAGGCCGCCCGCCAGCAGGGCCCCGTGGGTCGCCACGGCCACCACCTGGTCCACGCGCACGTTGGGGGCGGCGGTGACGATCTGCAGGGGAGTCCCGGAGCCGACATCGACCCGGGTGACCTTCAGGCGGTCTGCGTCCGGGTGGGTTTCAACGCTCAGGATCCAACCGGTGAGGACGTGGGTGATCTCGGCGCCCTCGCGCTCGATCAGTTCGACCGGGACGCCGACCTGCGCCAGCAGCTCGGCGGCCTGCTCGGCCGTGCCCTCGAGATCGACGTAGTCCTGAAGCCAGGTGTAGGGAACGCGCATGATGAGCCTCTTTATCCTAGAACTGTCGGAGGAAGCGGTCGTCGCCCTCGAAGAGCAGCCGGATGTCTTCGATGCCGCGAGACAGCATCGCGATCCGCTCGACCCCCATCCCGAAGGCGTAGCCGGTGTAGCGCTCGGTGTCGTAGCCGACGCGGGACAGGACCCGGGGGTGGACCATCCCACAGCCCATGATCTCGATCCAGCCGCTGTTCTTGCACATCCGGCAGCCGGCTCCCTCGCACAGGAAGCAGTCCACCATCACCTCGGCCGAGGGCTCGGTGAAGGGGAAGTAGGACGGGTTGAAGCGGGCCCGGCGCCGCTTGCCGAAGAGACCGCGGGCGAAGACCTCCAGGGTGCCCTTCAGGTCGGCAAAGGTGACACCCTCGTCCACCAGCAGGCCTTCCACCTGGTGGAACTCCCAGAAGTGGGTGGCATCGACCGCGTCCCGGCGATAGCACTTTCCGGGCACGATGATGCGCACGGGAGGCTCGGTGGTCTCCATGACCCGGACCTGGACCGGAGAGGTGTGGGTCCGCAGCAGCAGGCCCTCCCGCAGGAAGAAGGAGTCCCACATCTCTCGGCTGGGATGGTCGGCCGGGATGTTCAGGGCTTCGAAGTTGTAGAAGTCCGTCTCGACCTCGGGGCCCTGGACCACGCCGAAGCCCAGTCCTCGGAAGATCTCCTTGATCTGGCGGATCACCTGGTTGATCAGGTGCACCCTTCCAGGCGGAGCCCATCGCCCGGGGAGGGTCACGTCGATCCGCTCCTCCAGCAGTCGCCCTTCCAGGGCCTCGCCGCGCAGCTCGGCCTGGCGCTCGGCCAGGAGGCCTTCGAGGAGTTCCTTGATCTCGTTGGCCTGTCGGCCCACCTCGGGGCGCTCGTCTGCGGAGAGGGAGCCCAGGCCCCGCAGGATGGTGGTCAGGGCTCCACCCTTGCGGCCGAAGACCCGGATCTTGGTCTCCTCCAGGGCTTCCAGGCTGGAAGCCAAGCGGACCTCGCGCGCCACCTCGTCCTTGAGGCGGGTGAGTTCATCGAAGATGGACATGTTGCACTCCAGTGGGGTTGCGGTCGGTGGGACCAGCGCCCCGGGATTCTCGCAGCGCCCCCCATCTCCTCCGCGCGCCCACCGGGGGACCGTGGAGTCAGGCGGGCTGGCCCTCTCCGCTGCGGGGCGAGAGGCTTGCCAGTCCGGCCAGCAGGACCCAGCCCGCGCAGGCCCATGCCAGGAGGTCCCCGACACGGGTGTAGAGCGTCTCTTCAGAGACCGGTGCCAGGAGAGCCACCCGGACGCCTCGTTCCATCAGCCGGGTCTCGGAGAGGACCTCCCCGGTCGCCGAGACGAAGCCCGAGATCCCGGTATTCCCGGCCTGGATGGTCGGGCGCCCCGTCTCCACGGCGCGCAGGATCGCCATGTCGAAGTGGTGGGCCGCAGCCGAGGTCTCGCCGAACCAGGCGTCGTTGGTGGGCACGACCAGGAAGCGGGCTCCCTGACCGACCAGGTCGGCCGGCAGGTGGCTGACCATGGATTCATAGCAGATCAGCACGCCCACGGGCGTGCCGCCCAGGTCCAACGGATGGGGCCGAGGCCCCGGCAGATAGTTCATGACCAGGTCCAACTGAGGGAGCGGGGGCAGATAGCGCTTCCACGGGAGGAACTCGCCGAAGGGGACCAGACGGTGCTTGTCGTGGCGCCCGGCCAGACGCCCCTGGGGGCTGAAGAGACTGGCCGTATTCAAGGTCGCCTGGTGGCCTGCCGACTCGATCGAGCCGACCAGCAGCCAGACTCCCAGGTCGCGGGCCAGACGGGAGACCCGGGTCATGAGGCCCGGCATCTGGAGGAACCCCCGATAGGGAATCGAGGTCTCCGGCCACACCACTACTTGGGCACCCTGAGCGGCAGCCTGCCGGGTCAAGGCCTCCAGCCGCTCCATGGTCTCGGCCTGAAAGGCGGGATCCCACTTGACGTCCTGGGGCATCGAGACCTGCACCACGCCCCACGTCAGCGGCGGGCCGGATGCGACCGGAGGATGAGCCAGGCGCCAGGCCCCGAAGAGCAGCGCCAAGGCGCAGATCCCGGCCGCCCAGGCCAAGGCCGGGCCGGCCCGACGGGTCCCTTCCCGCAGGCCCGAGGCCCGCCAGCGCACGACCCACCCCGCCACGGCCGCGTTGGTCCAGGCCAGGACGAAGCTCAACCCCCAGGGCCCGACCAGCGCCCCCACCTGGATCAACACCGGAACCCGAGCCTGGGTGTGCCCCAGCATCCCCCAGGTGATGCCCAACGGACCCAGCGTCTGCAAGAACTCCACGGCCACCCAGGAAGAGGCTGCGAAGAAGGCGTCCCCGACCGCCCCCCCAGGCCGTCGCAGTCCCAGGACGGCGCCCAGGAGCGCCGGGGCCACGCTCTTGAAGAGGACCAGACCCACCAGGGCCAGAGGCCCGAAGAACAAGGCCCAGCTCAACAGCGAAGCCTGGAAGCCGATCCCCAGGACCAGACCCAGGACGGTGCCTCGAAGCACGCCCTGCCCCCGGCAGGCCAGCAGGAAGGGGATCAGGGCCAGCCAGGCCAGGAAGTGGAGGCGGGCGTGGGGGAAGGAGAGGGTCAGGAGCAGAGCGGTCGCCGCAGCCAACAGCACAGCCTGCCAGAAGGGCAAGGGGAAGGAGCCCGAATGCGCGGGAGAGAACCCTCGGGTCACCTCCACCCCTTCGGCGGATTCTCCACCATGCACAGACATCGTCGTCTTCCTCTGCTTGCCAGGCTCGGCGCCGGAATCCGAGGTTGGCTTCCCATCCTGGTCCTTCTGGGCGCCCTGGGGGTTGCCGGATGCGCCTCGGGCCCCTCCGAGAACTCGATCGCCGGGGGCAGCTCCGGACCCCGATTCCTCCACTTTACCGTCACGGTCAACCCCAATGGGGTGATCGACAGGACCGGCCAGGGCTACTACGCCATCCTGATCAACGCCCAGGGAGAGCCCATCGAGGTCACCAACCTGGACACGTTCACGGACTTCATCCGCTTCGATGGCAACAACGTGGACTGGTTCCATCGCCAGGCCAACCTGCCCAATCCGGGATTCACCTTCACCCAGGCGGGCAGCCTGAACGCCGCCAGCAGCGTCTCGGCCGACCGCAGGCAGTGGCGGGTGGTCCTGGACGTGGGGGAATCGACGAACTTCCTCAACCAGTTCGTGGTTGCCAACCGCTTCACCGCGCACCTGGTGACGACCGACAACTACCAGAACTCGATCCTGGGGAGGATCCTCGATACCATGGGCCCGGGGCCCGGGTTGGCCTCCAACAGCCAGCAGACCTTGCAGGTCCAGAAGGGGACGGGCGCGGTCAGCCCCATGCCCTCCTACTACCCCGACGACCCCCTCAACGACTGGATCACCCGAGATGATCTGCCTCCCGCCTTGCCCTACACCAACTTCGACATCGCCAGGTTCGAGGTGGTCAGCCAATCCGAATAGCCCCGTTCCCAAGGCGCTGACAGCGCAGGACAAGGCCGAGGCCGTGCGAAAGGGGCGGGCCATGCGCGCCTTCGGCAGTGGGATCTTCTGGCTGATCTGCGGGGCGCTGGCCTGTTTGTGCTTGATCTCCCCCGTCACGGCCGGTCCCGCCGAGCCCGCCCACCTGACCGCCGACCGGGTCCACTCGACCCCCGAGAAGGTGGTCGCCGAGGGTCACGTGGCCGTCGACATCGAAGGAGCGCGCCTGCTGTGCCAGCGCCTCGAGATGGATCGCGCCACCGGCCGGATCACCGCCACACGGGAGTGTGTCTTCTACTACAAGGACAGCTTCATCGCGGCCGAGACCCTGACGTGGGATCCCCAGACCCGCACCGCGCACATGCTCAAGGCCGCGGGCCAGGGTCGGGACTTCAGCATGGAGGGCGGGTCGCTGGACCGCGACGTCTTCTTCTGGGCCGAAAAGGTGAACTGGACCGCCGAGAAGGTCGAACTGCTGGACGCCACCTTCACCACCTGCGACACCTCGCCTGGCGACTGGCACTACAACTTCCACTCCGAGCTCGTGGAGATCTACCCCGAGGACCGGTTGCTGGCCGCCAACACCAGCTTCACCTGGCACGGGCGCCGGATCGCCACGGTGCCGACCCTGAACCTCTCGCTGGATCCCCGCGACCAGCGCCGCCGCAGCCAGATTCCCCAGGTGGGCTCCAACTCCACCGATGGGCTCTTCGTGCGCAGCGCCCTGGACTACGCCTTCGATCGGGACAACAACGGCCGGGTGCTTCTGGACTACTACTCCAAGACCGGAATCGGCCGCGGCCTGGAACATTTCTACACCCTGGGCGGCAAAGGTGAAGGCACCTTCTACATGTATCACCAGAACGGAGCGACCGACCGCGAGCGCTACGAAGTCCGCAACGACCTGTACTACCGCCCCGATGACTACACCCAGATCGCCTGGAACTTCAACTCCAACCGCACCGAGATCCCGGGCTTCGAATCGCCGGACAACCTCAGCTCGTATCTGAGCGCCACCCGCTACGCCCCGGGCAGCGCCTTTCAGTTCTCCCACAACCTCAACAAGACCGGTCCCGACCGGAACACCACCTGGAGGATGTCCTACAACAAGGAGCTCACCCCCGAACTCCTGACGATCTGGGCCGCCGACCTGGTCACCGCCTCCACCGGGTTCACCCGCACCGAGAGGTTCCACTACCTGGGAGGGCTGCGCCATGTCGGGGAGCTTTTCGACAGCGAGCTGATGGTCGAGAACACCTCCGGCCAGCAGACCTTCTTCATGAACCGGAATCCTGAGCTCTCGTTCCGCAGCCGCCCCCTGCACCTGGGTCCCGTGCCGATCCTGGCCGCCGCCTCGTTTGGCCAGGTCCAGGAGAGTCCCAGCATGTTCCAGACCCAGCGCTGCGATCTGCGCGTGCAGGTCCCCGACCAGACGCTGGACTACGACTCGGGCCGATTCATGGTGGGCGGCGGGTTGCGCCAGCTCTTCTATGGCAGCGGAGAATCGCAGTACGTCCTGGCCACCCGAGTGGGCTGGTTGCAACACCTGGGTGAGATGGGCGCCTTGCGTCTGGACTACAACTGGCAGCTCCCCGAAGGCTACACGCCCTTCCAGCACGACTTCGTCTACCCCTTCGAGAATCTGACCGGGGGACTGGAGATCAGCCAGGCGGACAAGTTCAGCGTGTCGATCCTGGGCGGGTACGACCTGCGCCACGACCAGTTCCAGTCCGTGACCCCCCGGGTCGACTTCCGACCCGGTCCGGACTGGAGGATCACCGCCGCCTCCAGCTACGACCCCAACACCTCGATCTGGCGCAACGTGGACGCCGGCATCAAGATGCAGATCACCCCGGGGCTGTCGCTCAGCCACTGGAGCGTGTATGACCTGGTCAACAGCCGCCTGACCTATCAGGACTACCAGCTCAACCTCGAGGACCATGACTCGATCACCAGCCTGGTCTACCGGGGCGTGCAGAACGAGTTCTTCCTGCAGTTCAGCCTGAAGGCATTCCCGCTGCAGCCGGTCAGCATCGGGCCCAACACCCACGACCCGATCCTGCCCCAGTACATGCCCAACGCCTTCGTGCGCTGAGGGGGCAGGACGACTCGCCCGCCCCCCGGACTTCCGGGCAGGGCTTGCGGAGGCTGGTGGAAAACTAGCCACGCATGCCCGGCGTCGGCCTGATGGGTGGAACCTTCAACCCGATCCACCTGGGCCACCTCTACGTGGCCGAGGAGGCCCGGGTGCGCCTGGCGTTGGACCGGGTGGACTTCATCCCCAACCAGGTCCCCCCCCATCGCCAGGATGGGCAGGAGATGGCACCCGCGCGAGACCGCTACGCGATGGTCTGCATGGCCGTCAGCGGAAACCCCCGGTTCACCTGCAGTCCGATCGAGATGGACCGCCCGGAGGTCTCCTACACGTTCGACACCGTCTCGGCCCTGCGCCGGGAGCAACCGGGGCGGACCTTCACCTTCCTGGCCGGGGCCGACTCGCTGCTGGGGGACTGGCACCGCCTGGACGACCTCCTGGGCCTTCTGGACTCGTTCGTGGTCCTGGCTCGACCCGGTTCCACCCGTCAGGACCTGGAGGCCCGATTGGACGGACTGGGCCTGAGCAACCGAGGGAAGGTCCGCTGGTTGGAGATCCCCGGGCTGCAGATCTCGGCCACCGACATCCGGGCCCGGATTCGCGCGGGGCAGGCCTTCCGATACCTGGTCAGCGAGCCGGTCTACAACCACATCCGCAAGATGGGCCTGTACCTGCCCCTCGGATCCCGAGCATCCGAACCGACCTGAAGCCCGGCAGCAGGAATCCGGCCCGAAGGCTGCAACAATGCCCTCCCGGGGAGGGCCCGAATGGAAAGGAAACACAGAGTGGAAACACTGGAACTGGCCAGGCGCATCGCCGACCTGTGCGACGAGAAACTGACCCATGACGTGGTGGTCCTGGACCTTCAAAACGTCTCGATCCTCTGCGACTACTTCGTCCTGGCCAGCGCCCCGACGCGGGTCCAGACCCGAGAGGTGGCGCGCAACATCGACGAGATGCTCTCGGCCGAAGGGCTTCAGCCCAAGAGCATCCAGGGGATGCGCGAGGGCGCCTGGATCCTGCTGGACTATGGCGTGGTCGTGGTGCACCTGTTCATGGACCGCGAGCGCGAATTCTACGACCTGGAGGGCCTGTGGCGCGAGGCTCCGGTGGTCTACCGACCGGATTCCCAGCCCGCTCCCGGCTCCAGACGCTAGCCTTCTTCTCCCGCCATGCGCGCCCCACCCCGGCGCCGCGTGGCTCGACAATGGCCCGGAGGCCATCCCAATGACCCGTCGTTTCAACACCCGAGGGAACGCTCTCATCGCCCTTCTGGCCGGCCTTCTGGGGGTCGTCGTCGGGGCCGGACTGATCCTGTTGGCCGTCTGGTTCCGTCAGGCGCCTTCAGCACGGCCGGGCATCGTGGCCGGACCGGCCCCCCTGCCCACCGCGGCCCCGATCCGGTCCTCCACGCCCCAGGGGATGCCACCCGACAGCGTGGCCGACGCCGTGGCCCGGGTCGAACCGGCCGTGGTGAACATCGACACCACCGTCCGGGTCCGCCGCCGCGTCATCCAGGATGGGCCTTTCGGGCCTGGATACTGGGGCGAGACCCAGGTGGAGGAAATCCCCCAGGGGATGGGCACCGGAGTCCTGGTCAGCCCCGACGGGGTGGTGTTGACCAACAACCACGTGATCCGCCAGGCCCAGGGCATCACCGTGACGTTGGCCGATGACCGGCAGTTCCCGGCTCGGGTCCTGGGCACCGATCCCCTGACCGATCTGGCCATCCTGAAGATCGACGATCCCAAGCCCTTCCCGGTGGCCCACCTGCAGAGCTCAGAGGGGATGCGGACCGGGGACTGGGTGGTCGCCCTGGGAAACCCCCTGGGAATCGGACAGACCGCCACCGTAGGCGTGCTCTCTGCTCGGGGGCGACGCCTGGCTGATGCCTCCCAGGCCCTGAGCGATCTCCTGCAGACCGATGCCGCGATCAACCCGGGGAACTCCGGCGGCCCGCTGGTCAACCTCCAGGGCCAGGTGATCGGCATCAACACCGCCATCATCCGCGGAGCCCAGGGGATCGGCTTTGCCATCCCTGCCGAGACCGCCATGCGGATCCTCAAGGACCTCCAGGAGCATGGCCGGGTGGTCCGCCCCTTCCTGGGAATCGAGATGGGCGACCTCACCCCGGCCCTGCGCCGCTACCTGGAGCTGCCGCAGGACACCAAAGGCGTCGTGGTCGGACGGATCCTCCCGCAGAGCCCCGCCGACCGCGCGGGAATGAAGCCGGGAGACCTGATCACTTCGCTGGAAGGCCAGCCCACCCTGACCGCCGCCGATCTGCAGGCGCGGATCCGTTCTTTGGCGGTGGGGCAGAAGGTCCAGGTCTCCCTGCTGCGTCAGAAGGAGACCTTGCAGCTCACCGTCGAGCTCCAGGAGATGCCCTCCCGGCTGATTCCTGGGCGCTGAGTCCGATGGGGTGCACCTGAGGCGCCCCTGAAATCCGCCCCCTGAGGTCTGGAGGCCATCCCCCCGCGGAGACCGAAGCCGCCTGCCGACAGGAAGATCTCATCAGGACTTCCCCGCCCGAGGGAGCCCGGGGAGGAGTGCATTGGAGCCGGGGCGAACCCTCCCGCCTGGTCGGCCCCTCATCCGGTCGCACCAGACACGACAGAGGCCGGCTCTCCGGGAGTCCCCAGGTCAAGACCGGCCCGCACCACATGAGTCCGCCGCCGAATGCACAGCAGGTCGGACTCTGGACGAGGAGGAACTCAATGCGCGTGCTGCCAGCCCTGGCGCTGGTGGCGGTGTTATGGTTTTCCCCGGGCCTCACCCAGGCCAGGGAAGACTCCCAGGAGGCCCCCGGCCGCGCGGCCCACACCTCCGCCACCGCCCCACACCTGGATCCGGCGCCCACTCCCCAGATCCCGACAGAGTCTGAGGCCCAGGCCCGGGACCAGGCGGGAAGCCTGGTCACCGAGGCCTTCACGGCGGCGGCCAGGTCGGGCGCCGACGAGGCCCGCCCCGTCCCGGCCACCCGGCCCCGGACCGTCAACGCCCGGGCCCACGGAAACAGCCACCAGGCCCCCCCTCCCCCGCCCGGAGTGGGACGCAAGGTCCAAGTCCAGGCCTACGCCTACCACCTTCGCGGCTTCACGGCCCGCGGCACGCGGACCCAGTTGGGTACCGTGGCGGTCGATCCCCGGGTGATCCCGATGGGTTCGAAGATCTACATCCCCGGATACGGCTGGGGCCGGGCCGTCGACACCGGCGGCGCCATCCAGGGCCGGAAGATCGACGTCTGGCTGCCGACGCTGTCGCAGTGCCTGCAGTGGGGCGTCCGCGACATCACCGTCACCGTGGTTCCCTGATGCGCGTCGGCCTGATCCAGTTGACCTCCACCCAGGAGCGCGATGCCAACCTGGAACGGGCCGACAAGCTGATCCGCCAGGCCTGTTCGGCCGGGGCGGAGCTGGTGGTCCTGCCTGAGATGTTCAACTCGCTGGGCCCGGCCGAGGTGCGCCTGAAGGCCGCCGAACCCCTGGACGGCCCGACCGGCACCTGGGCGGCAGGGCTCAGCCGCGAGCTGGGCATCCACCTGCTGGCGGGAAGCCTGCTGGAGCGGATCTCCGACGAGACCCGCCACTTCAACACCTCCTGCCTCTTCGATCCGGAGGGGCATCGGGTGGCAATCTACCGCAAGATCCACCTCTTCGACTGCGATTTTCCCGGGGCCGCCTTCCACGAGTCCGAGACGGCCCGCCCCGGAGAGGCCCCCACCCTGGCCCGACTTGGGCAGGGGCCGGGGCTGGGTCTGAGCATCTGCTACGATCTGCGCTTCCCGGAGCTCTTCCGGATCCTGGCCCTGCAAGGTGCCGATCTGGTGGCCCTGCCGGCGGCCTTCACCGAGAGGACCGGAAGGGACCACTGGGAGGTCCTGGTGCGCGCCCGGGCCATCGAGAACCAGGTCTTCATGCTGGCGGCGGGGCAGGTGGGCGCCTCGACAAAGAGCCTGCGCTGGTATGGACGCTCGATGGTCGTCGACCCCTGGGGCGTGGTCCTGGCCCAGGCCCCCGACCGCGAGTGCTTCGTCATGGCCGAATTGGACCTGGAGGCCCAACGCCGGCTTCGGCAGAGCATGCCGGTCCTGGCCAATCGCCGCTCCGCAGCCTACGCCTGGCCTTCCTGAGACCTCCGGGCTACTGGGTGACCTGCACCTGGCGGGCCTCGACGATCCCCGCCGAGTTGGAGAGCCCATGCACCATCACGCCCTGCCCCGGGCGGATGGACTCGACGGGAACGGCTTGGCCCGTCCCGCCGTGAACGGGATAGATGGCGGGAGGCAGAGCGACCTGGATGGGATAGGTCGCGCCCGCGGGCACGACCGTCAAGACCCGGTTCTGGGGGTCCGCCGACAAGACCCTGGCCTGGAACTGGACCACCTGCATGCCCAAGGGCCCGCCCGCGTTGGCGTTGAAGCCGAAGTTGCTGCCCTCCTCGTCCTCGTCCTCGTCTTCGGAACCGTTGATCATCGAGGCGACCGAGGGCCCTCCGGCCGACTGGTCCACCCCCAGCATCGCCGAAGGGCTCTGCGCGCCGTAGGGACTGGCCGCGCCGGCAGGCCCGGGCGCGCCGTAGGGGTTGGGGGCACCGTAGGGGTTCGCCGCGCCGGCAGGCCCGGGCGCGCCGTAGGGGTTGGGGACGCCGTAGGGATTCGCCGCTCCGGCAGGCCCGGGTGCGACGTACGGGTTGGCCGCTCCGGCGGGGTTGGCCACCGCCTGCCCGGTGAAAGGACTGCCCAGAGGGGAAGGCTGAGCCCCGGTGTTGGCGCCGGGCGTCATCTGCGGAATCGACGGGTAGGCCGAATTCTGGACCGGACCGTGGATGCCGGGGTTGGTCAGGGAGCCCTGGAAGTTGCCCCCCATGCCCAGGGGGCCCAGGACGCTGGGCCCACCCAGGGTGGGAAGGCCCGGACTGACCCCGCCGGCTCCGGCCCCGGTGGCGAAGTTGCCGACGGGGGTGTGATTCGGGGTGCCCGCACTGCGGGTGACGTAGCGGCCGGAAGAGCCGTAGTCCGTCAGGAGATCGGCCTCCAGGGGGTCGTCGGCCAGGGAACCGCAGATCCGCACCACCACCCGCATGCCGGGCTTGAAGGTGGTCGGCGCAACCTTGTTGCCGTAGACCTCGTAGACCGCGTTCTCGCGCAGCACCACGTTCTTGACGGTGCCATCCTCACGCTGGATCTGCAGACGACCCGCCCCGGGGTTGAAGGCCTTCAACGTTCCGGAGACGGTGGGTCGGGCCTCGGCGACGGCCCCCAGAAGAAAGACGAAGGCCCAGACCAGGACGGCCCAACGAGCTGGCTGATTCATTCCCTGCACCCCTTCCTGCTTGTCCCCATGATGCAGTACATCGCCGCCCAGGGGAAGCCCGGGCGGGGGGAATCTACAGATCCCGACAACACCTCCTGCCGTCCAGGACCCGCAGCGCCCCCCCCCCCCCCTCCGCCAGGGTCAGGATCGAGCGCAGGCGCTTGCGGCACTCCATCTTCCAGACGGCCACGGCCTGGCCCGGCACCGTCTGATGGCTGCCGATCTGGAGGCAAGGAGATGGTGGACCGGAGTTGCCTGGACCAGGCCGCCAGTGAGGTGCTGCCACCCGAACTGAGTTGAAGCCCAGCCAGACCGACTGGCCCCGCCGTGCTCCATCAGTCCCGAAAGGGGCCGGTCCCTTTCTTCAAGCCTCCGGCGCGGCCAGCGAGAGTGGGCTGTTGGCGACCCCAGAGGGTGGGCGGCAACAGCCCACCCCGGACTGCCCGCAGGGCAAGCCGCGACCGGTCGGCCAGGCTTGTCCCAGGAGGCGCGATGCGCGGCCCCGAAGGGGTGGGCAGACCAATTCGGAGGTTGACCTGATGAGCGGCGAGATGCAAGCTTCTTCCCTGAGCCACTTCCTGGAGCAGACGGGACAGAAGGACCGAGGGCAGGGCGTCTTCGAGTTGGAGTCCACGAAGATGCTCGAGATCAACCTGTCCGGCCGCGTGTGGACCAAGATCGGCGCCATGGTGGCCTACACCGGCCAGATCAAGTTCGAGCGCGAAGGGGCCTTCGCAGGCGGCGTCGGCAAGTTCCTCAAGAAGGCGATGACGGGTGAGATGACGGTGCTGGCGTCCGCCAGCGGACAGGGCAGGCTCTACGTGGCGGACCACGGCAAGCACATCTCGATCATCCGACTCGACGGACAGAAGCTCAACGTCCAGGGCAATGACCTGCTCGCCTTCGAGGACACCATCTCCTACGATGTGCGGATGATCAAGAAGATCGCCGGGATGATGGCCGGAGGGCTCTTCAGCGTGGAACTCAGCGGCACCGGCTTCGTGGCCATCACATCATACGGCCACCCGCTCACGCTGAAGTGCTCGGCCTCCGAGCCGGTGATGACGGACCCCAACGCCACCGTGGCCTGGTCGGGCGGGCTGCAGCCCGAACTCAAGACGGACATCAGCCTGAGCACGCTCTTCGGCCGAGGTAGCGGCGAGAGTTTCCAGATGCAGTTCCGTGGCGACGGCTTCGTGGTTGTCCAGCCATACGAAGAGGTTTACTCGGCCAGGTAGCCCTGAGGATCACCCGACAGGCTCTGAGCCGCCCGCCAGGGTCTGGAGGAGTCTGGTCGACGGGACGTGCAGAACCGGGACCCGGCCCGAATCCTTCAGGCGCCAGCCTGGGACCCGGCAGGGAGGCAGGCGCTGCGCCGAGAAGGCCACCTGGCTCCTACCAACCTGGAGGGGCTCGGGCCGCAGGCGGGACGGCTCCGACGTCGAGCCGTGTCGCGAGACCTCGGAGCCCGAGGGCACCAGACGCCAGACCATCAGACCAGGCTGCCCCGGCAGCCTCTGGGAATCCTTGTGCCCTCGGGAGCGACCGTGATGATCCAGGACCGCTACATCGTCTACACCCCCCAGGCCGAAGCGACGGCCCCTGCGCCCTCTCCGGGCGCCTCGCGGCGCGCCGAACGGCAGCGGGAGATGCTGGACTGGCTGGGCCTCTTCGACAGGTCGAAAGCCGCCTTCACCGCCGTGTCAGAAGGCCTCTCGCCGGGAGGTCCGCCGGCAGGAGAAGTGGACAAGGAGCAGTGGGTGCCCTTCGTCGAGCACCGGCCGGGGAAGGTCCTGGGCCCGGGGACGGTCCTCAAGGTGGACCAGTTTCCCGGCATCGACAAGGACCTGACCACGGGCAAGGACCCCCAACCCCGCATCCCCGGGGCGCCCAACTACCGGGCCCTGCCCGCTGGGAAGTCGGACGAGGACAAGAGCATCCATGGTGTCGGCCAGCCCACCATCGAGGGCATCCGCGGGGTGCTGGACCAGGTCGGCGCCGGCCCCGGGGGCCACGGGAAGACCGCCGTCTGGACCAACCTGCGCGAGGAACCGGTCGTCTACGTGAACGGCCGGCCCCTGAACCTGCGCCTGGCATCGAAGATCACCAGCAACGTGGGCAACCCCGGAGCGACCGGTGAGGAGGTCGAGCGGACCGAGGAGCAGCTCAAGAGGGAGATCCTGCAGGAGGCCGCCCGCAACGGAGGCCGTCTGCTGGTGCACGACGAGGCCCCGGACGGGAGGATCATCGCCCGTTGGGAGACGATCACTCCCGAGTCGGTGCAGACGACGAAGGAGGTCATCGACGTCCTGCGCCAGGAGGGCTACCGGATCGACTACGCCCGCATCCCGATCACCGACGAGAAGTCGCCCGAGCCCAAGGACTTCGACGCCCTGGTCGAGCGGCTCAAGGGCACCGACCCTCAGGCGCCGGTGATCTTCAACTGCCACGCCGGGCGCGGCCGAACGACGACGGCGACAGTGGTGGCTGGCCTCCTCCGCCGGGCCCAGGAAGGCTCCGACCCGGCCCAGAGCGTGACGACCAGCCAGCCCGTCCGGGAGGACATCCGCGAGCAGGGCCAGCACAAGCCCAGCGAGTACCGGACGATCCTCAGCCTGATCCAGGCCCTGGAGACGGCCCCCCGGGACAAGGCCAGCGCGGATGAGATCATCGACCGCTACGCCTCGCTCCAGAACCTGCGCGAGGCCGTCGACACCTGGAAGAGGAAGGCTGACACGGCCCTCACCCCCGAAGAGCGGCAGAGCGCGCTGCAGAAGGCCCAGGATTACCTCGATCGCTACCACAGCATCGTGGCCTTCGACGCCTACGCCGAGGACCAGGCGGGCACGGGCTTCCAGCAGCCCTTCAGCCGTTGGATCCAGGAGCATCCGGAGGTGGATCGGAGCCGGGACGTCCTGGCCCAGGCCTTGGGCCTGGTGCCCCCCGGGGAGCAGGCGCAGGTCGGCGCATGAACGGGTCACTCGAGGAAGGCGCCCCCGCAGGCCAGGGCGGGCAACCGACCGCCCCGCCGGGAGGGCTCGACCTCGTGCTGCGCTGGGCGGAATCAGCCGCGCCGGCGCCGCGCCCCATGGAGGATCTCTTCGAACACAAGACCGACCCGGGCGCCGCCGCGGAGGTCCGCGAGGTGGCGGCTGCGCCGCCAGATCCGCCCGCCGGCGAGGGTTTCCAGTGGACGCGGGACCGCGAGCAGGCCCTGGAGTCGGCCCTGCGCCAGATGGCGGACACCCCGCTGGCCTGCGTGCACCGGCAACTGGACGAGATCCGCGCGGCCTTGGAGATGGACCGGTTGGCGCCGGCCCGGGCCCGAGGCCTGCTGGACGAGGTCGAGGCCTGGCTGCATCGCGAGATCCAACGCCGGTCGGCCCGACCCGCCAGCCGGGACGAGCGGGTTCGCGAGGCCCGCTCCCGCACGGCCGACGCCCTGCACTCCTACCAGGACCTGGCCGACCTTCTGCGCGGGTTCCTGGACAGCCGCAACCCCGCCGAGCTGGTGCTGGCCCGCCGCCTCGGGGACCTGGCGGCGGGCTTCCTGCTGCAAGCCCGCGAAGAGCTGCTGCAGACGCCCGAGGAGTCGGCCGAGGACCAGCCGGCCCCGCAGGGACCGCCCTCCGACTGACGAGGCAAGCCAGGCACCCCTCGCGCCGGGCGAACAGTCGCTGCAGGCAACCGCCGTGCCTCCTCCTCGCCTTCGTCGCCCAGCTCGCCTTCCCAGGAGCCCTCCCGGTCCGTGGAGGTCAAGAGCGCCTCCTTCCAGTCCATTTCGAGGATGGGATGGGCTCCATTGAAGCCGGGGACAGCCAGGTGTCCAACCAAAGCCGTCGTGATTGGAGAATACCCAGGCGGGGACTGGCTTCGTGAGGCCATCCCTGACACAACACGATGGGTCGCATCATTCCCGCTTCTTCTTCATGCTCTCCATGGGATTCAGGTTCAGATTCAGGCGTTCGACAATGGTGGCGAAGCGCTTTCTCTTGCCGTCGTCTGTCTTGGTGAAGACATGGGACGAGGCATAGGCCGTGCGGGCCGATTCTGGCATCCTCGTGAAGTTCTCATGCGCAGTCTCGTAGGGTCTCAGCATCTCTTCAAACTGCCTGAGCTGTTCGTCGGTCAGTGGATCCGGTTTCGAGGAATCCCAGCGGCCGTTCCCTTTCGCCGCTTCAACCTTCGCCCGGCCCAGGTCGGTCATCAACCCTTGCAGTTCCAGCTTCTCGACAAGCTTCTTGTTTGTTTCCGACCAGTTGCTGGTCACGCTGCGTTGCTTGAAATACTTGAGGTATTTCGTCTCATCGACGCTCTGCATGAGTCCGTCGATCCAACCGAAGCAGATCGCCTCCTCCAATGCCTCTCCCGCCTTCAGCGTCACCGGCCCGCCCTTCTTTCCGAAGACCAGCCAGACACCCTCATCCGACGAGGCGTTTTCGGTCAGCCAGGCCCTGAATTCGCCACGGGTCTGGAACAGAAATTCGTTCACGGGCTCATTCCTCCGCTGTGCTCAACTCGAGTCTCGTCGTCTTCTCACCTGGACCCAGCTATTGACGCCCACTCTGGCTGGCCGCATGAGGGCGGATCCTGACCAGGATCGGAGGCCGGTCGTCCCAGTTTCTTGCCTGCGTTAAGCAGGTGAGGGAGCAAGGTGGGCCTTGCTCCCTCGGTGGGGTTTGGTGAAGATCAGGTGTTCCATCCAAGCCGCACCAAACCCACACAAACATCGTGGCGGAGGAACGTGCGGCCGTCAAGAGGTACCGGGAATACGTGGAGAAGCTGCTGAGAGATGAGGTGCCCAGGCCGACGTGCGCCCGCGCGAGGGGTGTACCAGACGGCCCCATCGCCGTGGAGTCAGGGAACGCTTGATAGTACGGGACTCCAGCGGGGCGGACCTTGGCCCGATCGTGATCGTCCGGTTTGTGTTGCCTGGAGCATGGCTGGATTCCCGCCCCGCCCGAGTGCATGCTGCCCTGGGTCAGGACCGTGGCGCTGGATGTCGAGAGCCGGGTGGAGGCCTACGTGGTGGAAGGGCGGTCCGCTGCCGCCGCCACGGAGGACACGGTCGATAGAGACCGTTGCCTGCGCCGCTGGATCGCCCGCCTCGCGGGCCTGAGCCGTGTGGGGCGGGTGGACCGGCGAGGGCCCTTCACCACCTTCGAGGCCTCGGCTCCCCACGACCTGTGGCAGGGGGACATCCTGCACGGTCCCAAGGTCCTCGTCGGCGGGAAGACCGTGCGCTGCAAGGTGGTGTGCTGGTTGGACGACCACTCCCGCCACGTCTGCCACCTGGAGGCCTACCCGGACGAGACCCAGGCCGCCATCGAGGACTCGCTGAAGAAGGCCATCCGTAAGCACGGCGCTCCCCTCGCTGTCTTCCTGGACAACGCCAAAGATCAGTTGGGCGAGAAGATCCCCTTCAACAATGTGGCCCGGTCCATGGCCCTGGTCCAGAAGGCCCTCCTGCGCAGCTATGAGCAGAACGTTGTCCCCGTGGTGATCGTGGATGATGCCCAGGCCCTGGACACCCGAGCCTGGCTGGGGCTGAAGACTCTGACCGACTTCGAGATGGACTCGAAAATGCCGTTCTGCCTGTGGTTGCTGGGTTCGCGCCAGGAGCTGCTGGCTCCGCTGCGCCAGAGCGGTCTGGCGGAGGTTCGCAGCCGCCTGCAGTTCTGCTTCCACCTGAAGAACGTGCAGGAGCAGGAAATCGGACCCTACCTGGCGGCCCACCTGAAGTGGGCGGGGTGCGACCGGGCCCTGTTCCCGCCTGACGTCTCCCGGGAGATCGACCGGCTGACCCACGGCCTGGCCCGGCAAATCAACCGGCTGGCCTGGCACTGCCTGATGGCGGCGGCTCTGGAGACCAAGGACCTGGTGGACCAGAGTTGCCTGGATCAGGCGGTGACGGAGGTACAGCCTCCCGAGCTGAGCTGAACGCCCACCTGAACCGACTGGCCCCGCCTCGTGGGGCCAGTCCCAAGGGGGCCGGCCTCCGGGCCAGCCCCTTCTTCACGCCTCCGGCACGGCCAGTGAAAGCGGGCAAGAGGCGGCCACAGAGACTGGGCGGCAATAGCCTGGTTCCGGCAGGTTCGCTCTGCTCTGGATGCGAAGACCCGGCACCTGATGAGGATCCTCGTGGACGCCGATGCCCTGCCGGGCGATGCCAGGCAGATCCTCCTGCGGGCGGCGGCCAGGGTCGGCGCAGAGATCCTCCTGGTCGCCAACAAGCCCCTGCGGGTGCCCGCGGGCGTCACCTGCGTGGTGGTGGAAGAGGGTTACAACGTGGCCGACGACTGGATCGCCGAACGCGTGCAACCCGGCGACCTGGTGGTGACCGCCGACGTGCCCCTGGCGGGACGCGCGGTCCGCCAGGGCGCCTGCGCCCTGGACCCCCGAGGCTTCCTCTATACCGAAGACCAGGGCGCCGAGCGCTCGGCCATCCGCGACCTGAAGGAGGACCTGCGCAACGCGGGTCTCCTGCAGGGCGGGGGCCCGCCCCCCTTCAGCAAGAAGGACGCCCACAAGTTCGCCAACGCCCTGGACGCGTGGCTGACCAAGGCTTGTCGAGAATCGGATTCCTGACGGCGCTTCGGGGCGGCTTCCAGGAGAATGGCCCCGGCCACCAGCGTGCCGCGGCAAGACTGCTCTCGGGCCCGCAGAATCCTGGCCAGGTTCTCGGTCACCTGCGTCTGGCCCGAGGTGCCGTCCCCGCCGCTCCTGATGCCCCCGCTCTTTCTGGACAGCAACCACTGTCAACACTTATACTCGGACTCGACCACTGTCCGCTCGGCTGTCAAGCCCCCGTGGCAGGAGGTCCAACCAGAGCCAGGAACCCAAGGACCGAGAACTCGCGTGGAGGAACGTCACCATGCCCATCTGTCCCTTCAGGGATCGGGAGTGCTTCCCCGAATGCGCCCTGTACGTCCCCACGGTCAACAAATGCTCATTCGTCGTCACCGCCGTGTTGCTGGAGGACCTGCAGAAGATCGGCGTCCTCCACTACGAGAGGAATCTCCGAGGGAGGCAACCGGAGGAGCCTGAAGATGGACAGTAGACCGGAAGATCTGGAGCAGATGAGCCTGTTCGAGCACCTTCGGAACCTCGGAGAGCAGATGCTGGCCGAGCCGGACTTCCACCGCGACGCCCTGGAAGGTATCCTGGACGAAGTCCTGGAGGACATCCAGACCCTGCACCGTGGGTACCAGAAGCCCCCGCCTCCCGGCGGTGAGGTCGTCCAGGCCTTTGTCGTCGAGGCCCTGGACCTGTACGCGCAGTGCGTCGAGTCGATGAAGACCTGCCTGGAAGAACCCGAGGCGACGCGGATCCAACAGGGTCTTGAGAAGGCAGAAGAGGCCGAGGACCTTCTGGTGGCCGTGGAGATGGTCATCCAGGAGAACAAGGAGGCCTTGAGTGGGGGCCAGGTGACTTGAACCAGGAGCCCCTGCTGACCTCCGAACAGGTAGTCGCCGAAGCCCGCAAGCTCGGAGTCGAGATCAGCCAGAGAACGCTGAAGTTCTACGTCTCGCAAGGGCTTCTGCCCCACCCCGAGCGGCACCCGTCGGACTCGGTCGACAAGCGTGTGCTCTTCTTCCCCGCCCGGGTCCTCGGGATCCTGGCCGAGATCCGTCGCTTGCAGGAATCGGGCCTGACCCTCCAGCAGATCCGCCGATACCTGGCTGGCAACGCCCGACCGGACCTGCAGGTCCTGGCCCGGGAGTCGAACTCCGAAGGTTCCAGGATCGCCGAACAGGTTGTCAAGGCCCTGTTCAGCCAGGAGGTGAGCCAGGCCTACCAGGACTTCCTGACCTTGCCGGCCGAGGCCGGAGACCAGGCGGTGCGCCAACTAGGTCGGGAGTTCTACGAACGCGTGTTGCAGGCCCTGATCGGCGCCAGGCAGGCTCGGCACCTGGTGGCCCGCACCTTCGATCGGCTCACGCCCGCCCAGTGGGAGCGCAAACTGGCCCCTCTGCTGCAACTGCGGGCCAGACATTCGGGTCGCCGCGCCGGAACCGGTGGAAACGTCCTGGCCCGAACCCTGACTTCACACCTGCGCGACCTGGCGGGTCGAATCCGAGAGGGCCAGAACCCGGAGGCTGAACTGGCTCAGGTCAAGGCCCGCCTGGAGCGCTTGACCTCAAAATACGCCGGAGTGCCCGAGACCAACCCCCACCGACACGAGATCGCCCGATTCATGGCCAAGGCCCTCGAGGTCTTTGGTGAGGCGCTGTGGATGCTGGAGGAGGCTTCCCACTCCCAGGATCCTTCCCTGATCGACCGCGCCCTGAGCCGCGCCCAGAAGGCCGGAGACATCCTGGACCACCTGGAGGGGATGGTCGCCGAGAAGAGGGAGTTGCTGAGGTTGTGCCACGAGGAAGACCTGCAACTGCCTTGATCTTCGTGCTACAATACAAACAGCAAAAACTGTCACTTGATGACTCTTAGGAGCCCGGTCGGAGCCTGACCTGGGGGCATGCAGGAGGTCGGATCATGGACTCAAACATATCCGGCGGGGTCGGAAAGCAGCTCTGGGACCAGGTCCAGCGGACCAGCGGGCCGGTCGGACCAGGCACCACGTCCGTCAAGCCAGGCGTCTCGGTCGGAGGCGGCGTCTCGGGTGGATCCTTGACCGGGGCCTCCCGAGGCTTGAACCCCGGCGGATTCCCCGGCACAGGTGTGGGGGGATCGACCTCCAGCACCCTGGGGACCCCGGGTTCAACCCTGCGCACGCTGGCCGAGAACCGCCTGGATCAGTCCGAGCACCAGGACATCAACGAACGCACGCTCCGAGCCGGACGCGTCTATCGTGAGGTCTCGGAAAAGTTGTCCAGGGGACTGAGGAACCTCTCGCCGGAGGAGTTGGCCGACCTGGGGAACTACCTGGAAGAGTTCCAACAGGACCTGAAGCACCTGCTGGACAAGTGCCGAGGCCTGCTGGCCAGCCGTGACCTGACCGCCCAGCTCGAACAGGCCCAGAAGGCGCTGCGCCTGAAGGAGCAACTGGACGGGACCTACGAGCGGTTGAAAGACTTCGTCTCAACGAATCGAGAGAAGAACCCGCCCCAGGCCCGAAGCGAGGCCCACACCCGGTCAGCGGACGGGACCCGATTGCCAAACGCGCCCAGGCCCCAGACGCCCAACGGGCCTCCAGGCACACCCAGGCCACACACTCCCACCGGGCCTCCAGGCACGCCCAGGCCACAGACGCCCAGCGCGCCCAGGCCACACACTCCCACCGGACCTCCAGGCACGCCGAGGCCCCAGACGCCCAACGCGCCATCCAGCGCGCCCAGGCCACACACTCCCACCGGGCCTCCAGGCATGCCCAGGCCCCAGACGCCCAACGCGCCATCCAGCACGCCCAGGCCACACACTCCCACCAGACCTCCAGGCATGCCCAGGCCTCAGACTCCCACCGGGCCTCCAGGCATGCCCAGGCCACACACGCCCACCGGGCCTCCAGGCACGCCCAGGCCTCAGACTCCCACCGGGCCTCCAGGCACGCCCAGGCCCCAGACGCCCAACGCGCCATCCAGCACGCCCAGGCCACACACTCCCACCGGGCCTCCAGGCACGCCCAGGCCCCAGACGCCCGAAAGAGTCCAGATTCCCACCGGACCTCCGACCACGCCGGAAGCCAGACCCCAGCGGGCCACCGCCAGCCTGACCCACAGCCACTCCGACGGTGGTACCGCTGGCCTGACCCGTTTCCTGCAGAACCTGGAGAAGGACTCTTCCGGCCAGACCCGGTTCCTCCAAGGTCTTGGCCGCGACCTGAAGACCCCGGAAGGTTCGAGCGCTTTCAAATCCCTCGTGAACGGTCTGGGCAAGACCCCAGGTGGCCAGTCGGCTCTCTTCCAGGGACTGGCCCGGGGGCTGGCCTCCCCGGAGGGCCGACAGACCTTCTCGATGGCCATGCGAGAGGCCAGCGAGCCGGCCTTCCGTGTCCTGGCTGATTCCAGCGCCACCCCTGCCGGGCGGACAAACCTGACCTCCTTCCTGCGCGAGCCCGAGACGCGCACCAGCCTGCTGCCCACCATGGCCGAAGCCACCCGCAGCGCCGAGGGCCGCGACCAGGCAGCCAGGCTCATGGACAACCTCCGGCAGGACCCGGCTGCCTCCAAGGCCCTCCTGAGCTCCTGGAGACAGACCACCGCGACCCCGCAGGGACGGGCCGACTTCGGAACCCTGATGCAGAACATTGGCAAGGATTCAGCGACATCCGGGAGCCTGGTGAACACCCTGACTTCAGCGACCAGCAGCAAGGAGGGGCTGGCCGATTTCGCACGGACCGCAGCCCATCTCTCGGGGGAACCCGCCGCGAGCACCCCGCGCTTCGCCAGAGCCAGCCTGAGCCTCCCCACGCAGAGCCTGGCGGACCTCACCGCCAAGGTCCAGATGAACCGGGACCCCGCCGCCTCTGCGGAGTTCGTCGGGGTCCTGGCCAAGGCCACCGAGGGGCACGACGGAGTGGCCAGGACCCAGCGCCTGCTGGCCAACGTCAGCCAGGATCCAGATGCCTCCAAGTCCCTGCTCGCCGTGGTGAACAAGGCCTCCGAGCTGCCGGAAGGCCTGGCCAGTGCCCGGCAGACGATGTCCGAGGTCAGCCGGGACCCCGCCGCCTCGACCCGTTTCATGAGCTTCCTGGCCAAAGCCTCCGAGGGCGACGACGGCATCGCCAAGATCAAGCGCCTGCTGGCGAACGTGGGCCAGGACCCGGAAGCCTCGAAGTCCCTGGTGGCGACGATGGCCAGTGCCGGCGAGACCGTTGAAGGCCGCGCTCAGTCCGCAGCCTTTTTCGAGAGGCTCCGCCAGGACTCGACCGCGGCCTCGGAGTTCACGAGCGCCCTGGCCGGATCCACCTCCACCGCAGAGGGGCGCGCCGAGGTCACCCGGCTCTTCAACCAGGCGAGCCAGGAGGGCGAGACGGCAACCCCACTGGCTGCGGTCCTGGCCAAGGCAACCGAAAGCGTCCAGGGAAGACTCCAGGCCAGCCGCCTCTTCGACCAGGCAAGCCAGGATCCCGAGACCTCGACGGCCACCGTCCGGCTCCTGGGGACGGCCCTCGAGAGCCCCGAAGGTCGCGAACAGGCCACCCGGTTGCTGAACCAGGCTGGCCAAGACCCGGGCTTGTCGGCCTCGACGCTCTCGGTCCTGGCCACGGCAGTCGAAAGCGTCCAGGGACGAGTCGAGGCCCGCCGCGTCTTCGAGCAGGCCAGCCAGGATCCCGAGGCCTCGACGGCCACCATCCGGCTTCTGGGAGCAGGCCTCCAGAACCCCGAAGGACGCGAACAGGCCACCCGGCTGCTGAACCAGGTCAGCCACGACAAGAGCCTGTCGACCTCGACCGTCGCGGTTCTGGCCACGGCCTCCCAGACCCCGGAGGGCCGCGAGCAGACCACCCGGTTCCTGAACCAGGCCAGCCTGGATCAGGGCTTGTCGGCCCCGACGGTCGCGGTTCTGGCTACGGCCTCCCAGACCCCTGAGGGCCGCGCCCAGACCAGCCACTTCCTGAACGAAGCCGCCCGGCAACCCACGCTGGCAGCCTCGGTGACCACGACCCTGGCCAGCGCAGCCGAGACGGAGCAGGGGCAAAGAGAGGTCTCCCGCCTGCTGAGCAACTCCAGCAAGGACCCGACGGCTGCCGCCTCTTTGATGGGGACCTTCAAGACGGCTGCCGAGAGCCCCCAGGGGCGCCAATCCCTGCAAGGACTCCTGGAACAGGCCGAGACCTTCGGGGGCTTCCTGGAGATGGCCGCCCTGACAACGCGTGAACCAGAAGGACAGGCCCTCTTCCACGACTTCATCCAGGACCTGACCCGGACGCCGGAATCCCTGGAGGTGCTCAGGAAACAGGTGGCCCTGCAGGTCCGCACGTCCGAGGGCGCCCAGGCCTTCCTGACCCTGGCCGACAACCTGGCTGGCGACCACGCCCGGCAGACGACCCTCCTGTTCCTCCTGCTCCCCTCCTCTCCCGGCCCGACCCCGGGCGCCTCGGGCTCCGACCCCCTGGCCGGACTCCTGCACCAGATCGCAGGATCCGATTCCGGCGCCAGTCGCCTCTTCCGCTTGATGGCGGGAGCGGCTTCGACTCCGGTCGGCCGCGAGGTCGTGGCCGAGCTGGTCTCCTACCTGCGCACGAACACCCAGGCCCGCAATGACTTCATCCTGGGCATGGCCTCGGGGATGCAGAACCCTGCGGGTTCCGAGAGCCTCCGCAACCTCACGCTCGAGATGAACCGCACTCCCGACTCGCGGGACGCCGTGCTGCGAACCCTGGCCCAGGCGACCACCAGCGAGGCCGGGCGCGACTGCCTGACCACCTTCCTGAAGGCCCTGAGCGCCAACCCCGAGGTCCGGGACCCCATGCTGCTCCTGCTGAACAGCGCCGTGACCGGCGACAGGCACCGCAAGACCGTCAGCCTGCTCGTGCAGAACCTGGAGAAGTCTCCGACCATGCAGGCCGTCTTCCTGGAGACCGTCCGCCAGGCCCTGGAGACCCCCAAGGCTCGAATCGAGTTGAAGAACCTGGCTGCCTTCCTGAAGATCCCGCTGCCTGGCGCCGCCCCCGCAGCCCCGGCCGTGCTGCTGATCAACCCTGCGGCGGTATCGGCCCGTGTGGCCGCTGCAGCCACGCTGGCCGCGGCAGCACCCGAATCCCCCACCAAAGCCATGGCCAACGCCGAACGGGTTGCCGCCTCGGGAGTGCTGGGAGAGTTGAACCGGGACCTGAAGAGGACCCGACGCACGACCCTGGAGCGCATCGAGGAAATCCGACTGGAAGCGCACAAGCGCACGTCCTTCGAAGCCCGGGACCTCTTCCCGGCCTCGGCCTTCACCGCCTTCCGCAAGTGCAGCCACTGCGGCTTCCAATCCAAGGCGGATCTGGGCACCTGCCCCCACTGCCACGGTGAGAGTCGCCAGGCCGTCATGCAGACCGAGATCAGCTACAACCTGAACGGAGACTTCTACGTCCCCCTGCGGGACCTGGTCGAGTTCTCGCCGCGGGCCTTCAAGATGATGGCCGAGGGTCTTCTGGGCGCCGACAAACTCGTCTTCCTGCGCTACAAGCAGATGATCCCCAACTTCAAGCGGTTGCTCGAAGTGGTCTACGCCTATCGCTGAGGACAGGCCCGGGCCAGGCGAGCCCCCGCCCTGGGACATGCCGTTCGGTCTTCCCCCCGTGCTTCGGCCCCGCCCCCCCCAGCCTCACACTGCCGCACCAGTCCCTGGAATCTCCTGCGAGTCGTGATGGAGGATCGGCATGCGGGGTGGGGTGGCCCGAATCCGCCGTCTGGCGTGAGAACCGAGGGCGTCGGGGGGGGGTTGACAAACACCCCCCATGCACGGCTTTCTGGGACGGAGGTCTCCCAACTGCGATGAGCCATCGAACCCGGGCGTTCCTGCTGCTGCTCGTCCTGGGACTGCTCCTGGCGGTCCCGGCCCTGCTCATGGACGTGGAATGCCTGATCGGCACCGAAGCCTGCCACTGCGAGACCACCAGCCTGGCCGACGACTGTTCGCCCAGCGCCAACGTCCTGCGGGTCTCCAGGCCGGTCCTGGCCTCGACGCAGATCGTCCCGGCCCTGCCCTGCGACGTTCCGCCTTCCCCCATCTCGTGGACCGGCGTCGAACCCGGAAGCGGGCTCCCTCCGCCGCCCCTCAAGCCCGGTCCTTTGGGTCTGCGCGCCCCGCCCCCCGCGGTCCATTCCTGAATCGCCCCCCTCGAGCGGGACTCCCCGCGAGATTCTGGAGGACCCTTGTCTCGTCTTCTCATGCTCGGCCTGGCCATGGCCATCCTCTGGACCTGCCCCACCCCTGCGGCAGCGGAGGACTCCGTCCTCACCCTCCGGGACGCCCTGTCCCGGGCCCTGGCTTCCAACCCGGACGTCCACGCCGCCCGCCTTCGCCTGGAGGGCGCCCGGGCCTGGGCCGAGGGCGCCGGCGCCCTGCCCAACCCGGAGCTCCGCCTCTCGGGAACCTCGGGGGACGCCGGCGAGGACTCGAACGCCTTGATCCAGCGCCTGGAGATCGCCGGGCAGCCGGGACTTCGCGGCCGCCAGGCCCGAGCCGAAGCCCAGGCCCGTCAGCACGAGCTCGAACAGGTCTGCCGGGAGGTCGTCCGCCGGACCGGTGCCGCCTACTACGGTTCCTGGGAGGCCTCAAGACGCCGGGATGTGGCCGAGGAGAGGCTCCGCCTGGCCGAGGAGCTCGAGAAATCCTCCCTCCGGCGCCTCGAGCTGGGCGACATCTCGCGCAACGAACATCTCCGCATCGAGCTGGAGACGGCGCGAGCCCAGGCGGATCTGGCCGAGGCTGGCGGCGAGGAGGGCGCCGCCCGGGTCCGGCTGAACCTGCTCCTGGGGCGGGAAGCCGGGGCCGCCCTGACCCTTCCGGAGGATCCCGGAAGCCCCACCGATGGTCCGGGACCCGAACCCGGGACCGAGATCCTGGAGGAGCGCCTGCTGGCGCGTCCGGACCTGGAGGCTCTTCGGGCCCGCGCTCGCGCGGCCAGCCTCGAGGCCGAACTGGCCGGGCGCGCGGGGGCTCCGGACCTGGAATTCTCGGCCTATCGATCCCGCCTCTTCTCCAGGGGGACCGAGCAGGGAATCCAGCTCTCCCTGGTGGTCCCCTTGTGGGACTGGGGCACGCTGGGGGCGGCCGAATCCCGCCTGCGACGCGAGGCGGAGGCCAGCCGAGCGGATCTCGAAGCCGGCGTGCTCAGGGCCCGCTCGGAGTCCGAAAGCGACCGACAGCTCCTCCTGGCCGCCCGGGCCCGCCTCGAAGTCCTGGCCGGGCAGCTCGAGCGCTTCCGGAAGCTCTCCGAGATGGCCCGTCGGGGCTATGAAGCCGGGCTGCTCAGCTTCGTCGAGGTCCTGGACACCCAACAGGCCTTCCGACAGGCCCTTCTCGACCACCTCTCGGCCCAGGCGACCTGGCACCTGGCGCGGCTGGACCTCCACCTGAGCTCCGGCGGCGGCCTTTCTGCGGAGGAGATCCCATGAACCGACACCGACAGATCCCCATCCTGGTCATCCTGGCCCTGCTCGTGGGCGGTCTGGCGGCCTTCTGGCACCTCCGCCACCAGGGCCCGCCCCTGCCTCCGGTGGCGGGGCATGAAGACTCCGCGCAGGAGGGCCACGACGAGCATGACGAGCACGAGGGTCACCCCGAGGAGGAAGGGCGCATCCACCTCACCCTCCCCCAGCAGCGGGAAGCCGGAATCCGGGTCGCTCCTGCCCAGGCCGAGCCGCTGGTCGGGGGAACCACCCTGACCGGGACCTTGGAGGGAGATCCCGACCTCGAGGTGCGGCTCTCTGCGCGGGTCCAGGCTCGGGTGGAGACCCTCTCCGCATCGGTGGGGGACCGGGTCGTGGCCGGGCAGGTGCTGGCCATCCTGGACAGCCCCGAGGTGGCTCGGGCCAAGGCCGACGCCCACGAGGCCCAGGTGGAGCTCGACCTGGCCCGGAGGAACCTCGACCTGCGCCGGCAGCTCGCCCGGCTGGGAGACGAGAGCCGTGCCCAGTCGGAGGAGGCGGGTCGCGAGCTGGCCTCGGCCCTGGCTGCCCGGGACGCCGCTGAGGCCGTGCTGGAGCAGTCGCGCCTGCGAGGGGCTCGGGTCGAGTCCCTGCTGCAGGATGGGATCGCCTCCTCACAGCAGGCCGAAGAGGCGCGCTCGGAACTCCGCCAGGCCGAGGCCGGCCTGCGCAGGGCCCGCGAGGAGGTCCGCATCGCCGAGGCCCGCAAGATCCGCGAGGCCGAGATCTCCCGAGGGGGCTACCGGCAATCCCGCGAGGTGCACGAGGCCGAGGCCTCGGTGCGCAGGGCCCGAGAACGGGCGGCCCATCTTCAGGAGGCCGTGACCCTGCTGGGGGCGGACACCCGGTCCCACGGAAGCACCCTGACCTTGACCGCGCCCATGGCGGGGATCGTGGTGGAACGCGCCGCCTCGCGGGGCGAGCAGGTGGAGGCCGGCTCCGAGCTCTTCCGGATTCTCGAGACCTCCAACTTGTGGCTCTGGCTGAACCTCCACCAGGGCGACCTCTCCCGGGTTCGCGAGGGGATGGAGGTCCGGGTGGAGGTAGCGGCGGTTCCCGGGCGCGTCTTCCAGGGCCGCATCTCCTACATCGCCCCCACCCTGGACGCCCAGACCCGGACCGCCCGGGCGCGCGTGGAGATCCCCAACCGGGACGGCGCCTTGAAGCCCCAGATGTTCGCCAGCGTGCAGGCGCTCGACAGCGGAAGAGAGCCCGTCATCACCGTGCCCGAGACGGCCCTGCAGGAGGTTGAGGGTCAGGAGGTCGTGTACGTGGCCCGCTCCGCCGTCGAGTTCGAACGGCGGGTGGTGGTCCCGGGCCAGCGGGCCCAGGGGCGCGTCGAGATCCGCCAGGGCCTCTCGGCCGGCGAGAAGGTCGCCGTCTCCGGAGCCTTCTCACTGAAGTCCGAGGACCTCAGGGAGACCATGGGGGAGGGCCACGCGCATTGATCGAGCGAATCCTGCAGTGGAGCCTGGCCAATCGGCCCCTGGTCCTCTTCTTCACCCTCCTGCTGATCGTGGTTGGCGCCCGCTCCCTGGCCGCCCTTCCGATCGACGCCGTGCCCGACGTGACCAACGTCCAGGTCCAGATCAACACCGAGGGCCCGGGCCTGTCTCCCCTGGAGGTGGAGCGCTTCCTCACCTTCCCCATCGAGCAGGCGATGACGGGCCTTCCCAAAGTGGAGGAGATCCGCTCCCTCTCGAAGTACGGACTCTCGCAGGTCACGGTGGTCTTCCAGGACCGCGTGAACCTCTACTTCGCCCGCCAACTGGTCTTCGAACGCCTCCAGGAGGCCCGAGGCGAGATCCCCGAGGGCATGGGCCACCCCGAGATGGGTCCCATCTCCTCCGGCCTGGGCGAGATCTACCAGTACGAGGTCCGCGGCGAGGGCATGAGCCTGATGGACCTGCGGATCCTCCAGGACTGGTTCGTCAAGCGACAGCTCCGGACCGTCCCGGGAGTCACCGAGGTGAACTCCTTCGGGGGCGAGGAGATGCAGTTCCAGGTCCTGATCGACCCGATCCGGCTGCAGTCCTACGGCCTGACCTTCCGCGACGTGTTCCGCGCCCTGGCGGAGAACAACCGGAACGCCGGCGGCGGTCTCATGGAGCGGCGGGGCGAGCAGTACCTCGTGCGCGGCGTGGGGCTGGCCCGGGACGAACAGGAACTGGGCACAATCGTCCTCGCCGAGCGCGGCGGGGTCCCGATCCACGTCCACGACGTCGCTGAGGTGGTCCGCGGCGCGGCCCTGAGGCAGGGCGCCGTAACCCGGGACGGCCGCGGCGAGGTGGTCACCGGCATCGTGATGATGCTGATCGATGAGAACAGCCGCGAGGTGGCCCACCGGGTGCACCAGAGGGTTCAGGAGGTGGCCCAAAGCCTCCCCCAGGGTGTCCGACTGGAGTCCTTCTACGATCGCACCGAACTGGTAGACCGGACCATCCGGACCGTGGCTTGGAACCTGGGGGAAGGGGCCTTCCTGGTGGTCGTGGTCCTGGTGGCCATGCTGGGCAACCTCCGGGCTGCCCTGATCGTCGCCCTGGCCATTCCCCTCTCGATGCTCTTCGCGGGAACGCTCATGTGGCAGTTCGGCATCTCGGGCAACCTCATGAGCCTGGGGGCCCTGGATTTCGGCCTGATCGTCGACGGTTCGGTGGTCATGGTGGAGAACGCGGTGCGCCGCCTCTCGCGCGGGCCCGTGGGCAACGTCAGCCGGACCGTCCTGGAGGCGGGGCGGGAGGTGGCCCGTCCCGTCGTGTTCGGCGTGGGCATCATCGTGGTGGTCTATCTGCCGATCCTCGCCCTGACGGGCATGGAGGGCAAGATGTTCCAGCCCATGGCGGCCACCGTGGTCTTCGCCCTCCTGGGCTCGCTCCTCCTGGCCCTGACGGTGATCCCCGTCCTGGCCAGCTTCTTCCTCAAGCCCACGGCGGAAGAGACCGAACCCTGGCTGGTCCGGACGGCCAGGTGGCTCTACGAACCCGCTCTGAAGGCCTCCCTGAAGCACCCCCTGGCGGTCGCAGGAGTGGCCGGGGCCCTCTTCCTGGCCAGCCTGGCCGCCTTCCCCCGGCTGGGTGCCGAGTTCCTGCCCCAACTCGACGAGGGCGCCCTGGCCATCCAGAGCATCCGGATTCCCAGCGTCTCGCTGACCCAGTCCATCGAGATGGCGCGAGGCGTCGAGGAGGCCCTGCTGGAATTCCCCGAGGTCGAGACTGTGGTGACCCGCACGGGCCGTCCGGACATCGCCACCGACCCCATGGGCGTCGAGATCTCCGACGTCATCGTGAGGCTCAGGCCACGCTCCACCTGGGCCGATCGGGACAAGGAACGCCTGATCGCCAGGATGCAGGAGAGGCTCGAGCGGATTCCGGGCATGCAGTACAGCTTCTCGCAGCCGATCGAGCTGCGCGTGGCCGAGCTTCTCTCCGGGGTGCGCGCCGACGTGGCCCTGAAGATCTTCGGCGAGGATCTCGAGGTGCTGGAGAGGAGCGCCGAGCAGGCCGCCCAGGCCCTGCGAGCGCTCCCCGGGGCGGCGGACGTCCAGGTCGAGAAGTTGACGGGGCTCCCCTACCTGCAGATCGAGGTGGATCGCCAGGCCATCGCCCGCTTGGGGATCAACGTCTCAGACGTCATGGACGTGGTGGAGATCGCCCTGGGCGAGCGGCCGACGGGCAGCGTCTTCGAGGGCGACCGCCGCTTCCCGGTGGTGGCCCGCCTCCAGGCCTCCGCCCGCACCGACCCCGAGGCGGTGGGCCGGATCCTCGTCCCCACGGCCCACGGGGCGGGGGTTCCCCTGGCTCAGTTGGCCCGGATCCGACTGGAGTCCGGGGTCGCCCAGGTCAGCCGCGAGAACGCCCAACGCCGGATCGTGGTCCAGGCCAACGTGCGCGGTCGGGATCTGGTGGGCTTCGTCGAGGAGGCCAGGACGGCGGTGGGTCCCCTGATCCCGACGGGATGCTTCGCCACCTGGGGCGGCCAGTTCGAAAACTACGAGCAGGCCCGGAATCGCCTCCTGGTCGTGGTGCCGGGCGCCATGCTGGCGATCTTCATGTTGCTGTATGGGAGCTTCGGCTCGGCCCGACAGGCCAGCCTGATCTTCTTCAACGTGCCCTTCGCCATCGTCGGTGGAGTGGGGGCTCTGGCGATGCGGGGGATGCCCTTCTCGATCAGTGCCGGGGTGGGCTTCATCGCCCTCTTCGGAGTCGCCGTGCTGAACGGCCTGGTGCTGGTGAAGGCCATCAATGACCAGCGCGAGCGGGGGCTTTCGGTCCGCAGGGCGGTGATGGAGGGGGCCCTGGCCCGCCTGCGCCCCGTCCTCATGACCGCCCTGGTGGCCAGCCTGGGCTTCCTGCCCATGGCCATGTCGCAGGGAGCCGGAGCCGAAGTCCAGAGGCCCCTGGCCACGGTGGTGATCGGGGGCTTGGCGACCTCGACCCTGCTGACGCTGCTGGTTCTCCCCGCCCTCTATCGCTGGTTCGAGACCCGCCGTCTGCAGGCCCGGGCCAGGTGAGCCCCGAGCGCGGCGAGTTCCACCCCGGTCCGACATCGGCGGGACGGGCTGGGCACCCGGGTCTGCCCAGCGCCCGCGCGCTCTGGGAGAAGCCGGCCTCGAATGACGAGATGAGGGTTCAGGCCCTGCGCCTGCGCGGAGGCCAGCGGCCGCTTCCGGGCCCCACGGCCCGGCCATCGAAGCCGGGCGAACTCAGGCCATTGAACGTGAGAGACGAGACGCCCTCTTCACGGAAGCCCGGGGAAGCTGTCCACCAGTTGCCACTTCCCGGGGGCGTCCGGGAAGGACGTCACCTTCTGCACCTTCAAGTCGGGAAAGCTGGTGACGACCTTCACCTTGAAGTCCGGAAAGGCCTGGACGATCTGGATCTTCCCATCCACCCGGGCCAGGTCGACCTTCGTGCGGGCCAGCGCCTGCCCGGGAAGAAGCAGAGCCGCGAAACCAGCGATCAAGAAGCGACGGCGATCCATCATGCCCTATCCATTCTCCGCTCAAAGAGCCCGGTCCTCGAAGCGCAACGGGCGCCTCCGGCCACCATCCTGCCCGCGCGAGGAGGGGCTGGGCCGGCCCCGGCGGAACCCATGCCCATGGACTATCAACTCACCCCCGAAGAGGTGAGGGTGCTCGGGTGCCTGGTCGAGAAGCGACTCAGCACGCCCGATTCCTACCCTCTCACAATGAACGCCACGGTCCTGGCCTGCAACCAGACGTCCAACCGCGATCCATTGGTGGAATACGACTCTGCCACCGTCAACGCCGCGCTGAAGAGCACGAGGTCCGACGGGTGGTCCATGATCCTGAGCGGAGCCGGCGCGCGGGTCCCGCGCTTCAAAGAGGCCCTGTCCGAGAAGCTGGAGCTGCCGCCTGCCAGCACGGCCCTCCTCGCCGAACTGATGCTGCGCGGGCCGCAGACCCCCGGCGAGCTGCGCGTCCGCTGCACGCGGATGCACCGGTTCGACGATCTCGAGACCGTCGAGTCCGCCTTGCAGGAGATGGCGTCGCGCCCCCGCCCCCTGGTCGTGAAGCTGCAAGTCCAGCCCGGGCGGCGCGAGGCACGATACGCCCACCTTCTCGGCGGCCCCGTCGAAGACCTCGAGTGGCCTGACGAGTCGCCGCCGCCGCGCCGGTCCACGGTGTCGGATCTCGAGGAACGCGTGGCCCGATTGGAGGAGCAACTCCAGGAGGTCTTGGGGAGGCTGAGCCGGCTCGAGGAGTGAGCCCTGCCGTCCCGAGCGCAGAGCAGGGCCGGGCGCAGGAACGTGCCCGCGCGACCTGCCCAGGCGGGCGAAGCCGCGAGTTCAAGTCAGACCAGCAGGTGCATGTCCTCTCCAGCCGAGGAGGCCGGCAGAAGCGCCAGGCTGCTGGCCAGGATGTCCACACTGAAATCGAGATGGACCAGCATGTCCGGCTGGTGCGCCTCGATGGTCAGGAGGATGAACTCCAACGTGCGGGAGGCCTCGTCCATGCTCATGGCGGTGGGGTGGATCGGAAGCGCCGGAGCCGGTTCCCACGGCTCGAGAATGTCCTTCCCGCGCCGGAGCATCTTCAGGGAGAGGAGTTGGAAAGCCCCCAGACTGACATCCAAAGCGGGCACGAAGAAGGAAAGCTCCGCCTGCCACCCGTCCTGGCCCGGTTTGAAGAGGTCCTTGAAGAGTTGCCCCATCCCGGCCGCCTCTCGCCGGCGGACCTCCACCCGGGTCTCGAAGCGCCAGAAGGGCACGAACTCCGTCGGCGACCCCGACCGGGGTCGGTAGATCGTCCGCTCCCGCGGCATGGGGACGCCCCGGACAACCTCGCAGGTCGTGCCGCAGTCGTCGCAGGTCGCCAGGAGGTGCTCCCCCACTCCCGCTGCGAGAGGATGGTTGCATCCAGGGCACTGAAGGGGGACCAGCCGGATCCTGCTCATGGCTTGATCCCCAGAAAGGCCTCGACAGCGCCCCTCTTGCGCATCTCACCCGTCGTGACTTCCCCGCCATTCCGATACATTTCGAAGCCCCAGTACATCAGCCCCAGACACGGGAGGAGAAGGACCCAGACGTACTGCCCGCCGCCCTCCGTGCCGTAGGGACAGGCTCCCACGGTGGTCAACGCGAAGTTCCCAAGCCCCATGCACCCCACCAGCAGGCACGCGCGAACCAGATCATTCCCCGGGGCTCGTCCAGAGAGGACCTTTCGCCCCTCCCCATCGATCAAGACCTGGTAGGTCCTCTCCCCGTAGCGGTAACGCATGACCCACAGGGGGTAGTAGAGCAGACAGACCCGTTGCGCCACGGTCTTCACGTTCTCGTAGGTGATCACGTCCAGGCGGTGGGACTCTGCGACCTGCCTTTCCATCCTCTCCTCGGCCCGGTGCACCGCCTCGTCGGCGGGAAACACCGGTTGAAAGACCATCCCCTCCCGCTCCATGGACTCCAGGTCCAGGGGGCGGATCTCGTCCCCCACCAGGCAGACGCTGCGAATCCCGAACTCCTGGATGGCGCACGCCGGCGCCGTGAAATCCCCTGTCAAGAGGATCTCCTTCTCCCGGTTCACGAGGCGCTTGCCCTTCTTGGACGGTTCTTCCTGCTGGCCGAAGACCCAGCCCATGACCTTCGACTGCACCCTCCAGAAGGGCAGGTAGACCAGGAAGGCATCCTCCAGCACCGCGCGCCGACGCAGGTCCGCCGCGTGGCCCCACTTCCTCCACCACTTGGCGAGAATCTGGTGGGCTTCGGATTTGTTGATGAGATTGGGGACGTAGTAGCGGGGATGGCCCTCCATCCCCTCCACCAGCAGCGAGACCCCGCAACCACCGCAGCGGGCGAGGGTCCGCCCCTCCTCCACCGAGACCGGCCCCCCACAAGAGGGGCAGCGCAAACCTTGGACCAGACGGAGCGACACGGGGCTACGCCCTCCTCGCCACGGCGACCGAGGCTCCCACCAAAGGCACCGCGGCCACCAGGTAGAGCCAGAGCTTCAGGGTGACATCGGTCCCCGCCAGCACGCCCAGGATGAAGAAGGCCACCAGGCTCCCGATCCCCATGAGCAGGTACGGAGTCTCGGACCTGACGGGGTAGATGCTTGGATGGACCCCTCCCGCGCTGGCATCGACCACCGCCGAGTACATCACATCCTGATGGCGATACTCGAAGCGGTGGAGCGGCACGAAGACCAGCGACACTTCGAGCAGTTCGCCCGTCGTGGTCAGGCCCTCGCGGCCCTTCAGCCACTGGAGCGCCGATTCGGCGGGGATGTCGGGCCGGATGAAGGACTCCTCGTGCAGATCCTCCGGACGCAGGGACTTCAGGCCCCCAGCCGGCACGGAAACCCGCCGCATCACAGCGTTGGCATCGGCGTGGGCCAGTTCCAGGTGGACCTGCTCGACTCCCGAGGGCTGACGGCAGCGGAAGCGCCAGAAGGGGAAATGCTCGAAGCGCCGGCTGACGGTCTCCGCTTCCTGGTCGAGGTTCTTGACCACGTCATTTCCCGCCATCCAGCGCCGCAGGGCGGCTTCGGCCGCGTCACCGTCGACCGTGCTCTCCAGGCGGTAGTTGAAGACGACCTTGGTGCGGTCGAGGAAGAGAGAGGAATCGCAATGAGGGCAGAAGGCAAAGGCCTCCCCCTCGACGACCTCCACCTGCGCAGCGCACTGGGTGCAGGTGATCTCCAAGAACGGCCTCCTTCGCGAACCAAACAAAGTTTCCCCGTGTGCAATCGGAGTCCTGCCTGCGGACACCGAAGGGCCTCCTGCCGAGGCGTCAAGCAGGGCCAGCCGCGTCCGGAGGAAGACCTTCCCCAGCGATTCCTCAGGGGAGCGGCGCAGACCGGGGACCGAAAGGGAGAACCCTCCCCCCGGAAGAAGCCTCGCGGACATGGCACAGGCCACGCTCCAGTTCGAAGGAGTCACCCTGAGCTTCCCCGGGGCGGCCGGCGGCCAGGTCCTGAAGGGTCTGACCCTCGAGGTGCCCGAGGGCGAGTTCCTGGCGGTGGTGGGACCCAGCGGGTGCGGCAAGTCCACCCTGCTGAACATGGCCTGCGGGGCCCTGGCTCCCGACGGCGGCCGGATCCTGCTGCGCGGCGCCGAGGTCCAGGGCCTGATCCAGAACGGCCTGGGCTACGTCTTCCAGAGCGACGCCCTGCTGCCCTGGAAGACGGTCTTCGACAACGTGGCCCTGGCTCTCCGGCTGCAACGCCTGCCCGAAGCCGATGTTCGCCAGCGCACGCGCGACTGGCTGCACCGGGTGGGCCTGTCCGGCTTCGAGCACCACTTCCCCGCCCAGTTGTCGGGAGGGATGCGCAAGCGGGTGGCCATCGCCTCGGCCCTGGTCCACGATCCCTGGCTGGTGCTGATGGACGAGCCCTTCTCGGCCCTGGACGTGCAGACCCGCAACCTCCTGCAGTCCGAGCTGCTGCACCTGTGGGAGGGCCTGCACAAGACCGTCCTCTTCGTGACCCACGACCTGGAGGAGGCGCTGGCCCTCTCCGACCGGGTGGTCGTCCTGACGGCCCGCCCCGCCGCGGTGAGGGCCCTCTACCGGGTCGAGCTGCCCCGCCCGCGGAACCTGGCGGACCTGCGCCTGGACCCGGCCTTCCACGAGAGGTACCGCCTGATCTGGAACGACCTGCGCGAGGAGGTGGACCGTGCCCTCGCCACGGCACCCGGATCCCTCTAGAGGGTTGGTCCGGACCCTGCAGGTCCTGCTGGTCCTGGGCTCGCTCGGGGCCTGGGAGGCGATCTCCGCCACCAGCTCCCAGGCCCACTTCTTCTTCAGCCGGCCGTCGGCCATCGGGCTCCGCCTGGTCGAGTGGATGGCGACCCGCGAGATCTGGCTGGACATGGCCGCCACCCTGGTCGAGACGATCCTGGGCTTCCTGGGCGGGGTCCTCCTGGGACTGGCCCTGGCCTTCCTGTGCTACTCCAACCGGCTGGCCGAACGCGTCTTCATGCCCTTCTTCGGCGTGGCCAACGCCATGCCGCGCATCGTCTTCGGGCCGATCTTCGTGCTGTGGTTCGGCCTGGGCCTGACCTCCAAGGTGGTCCTGGGCATGTCCATCGTGACCTTCCTGGTGCTCTTCGCCACCTTCCAGGGCCTGCGCGAGGTGGACCCGGCCCTGATCCTGCGCGTCCGCCTGTTGGGCGGAACCTCCCGGGACGTGCTGCGCCACGTCCTGATCCCCTCCGCCCTGACCTGGGTCTTCACGTCCCTGCGGACAGGGGTCGGGTTCGCCCTGGTCGGGGCCGTGGTGGGGGAATACTCGGGAGCCTCCCTGGGTCTGGGGCACCGGATCGAGTTCGCCGAGGGGATGTTCGACTCGACCGGAATCTTCGCCGGCCTGGCCCTCCTCTCGGGGCTGGTGGTGGTGCTGAACGAGGCGCTGGAGTTGATCGAGCAGCGCTTCCGCCCCCGGGTCGAGGAGGCCCCCACCGGCTCGGTCCGCCACTGGCAGCGCCCCGCCCTGCTGGCCACCCTGGCCCTGGTGCTGGCCCTGGCCGGCCGCAGCTTCTGGCTTGTCGAGCACACCCGGGAGGCACCCCGGACCCGCGTGACCATGGCCTCGGCGGGCAAGAGCCTGATGGGCAACCTGCCCGCCACCCTGGCCGAATCCCTCGACTTCTTCAAGACCGAGGGCCTGGACGTGCAGGTCCAGGACCTCAAGGGAGGGGCCTCGGCCGCCAAAGCCCTGATCGGGGGCAGCGCGGACTACGCCTGCATCGCCCTGGACCACGTCCTGAAGGCCCGCGTCCAGGGCCAGGACCTGGTCTACCTGATGGCCTTCGATCGCTATCCGGGCGCCTCGCTGATCGTGGATCGCCGCCTCGCAGGCCGGGTCCGGACCGTGCAGGACCTCAAGGGGCTGACGCTGGGAGTGACCTCGATGGGCTCGGGCAGCCACATGGCCCTGGATGCCCTGCTGGTCAAGAGCGGCGTGCCCCTGAACCAGGTCCAGGTCGTCTCCGCGGGCACGGGCACCATGCCGGCGGCCCTGCAGCAGGGGTCGATCCAGGCGGCCATGCACTACGACCCCTTCGTGACCCGGCTGGTCCTGGAGGGCAAGGGCTACGTGCTCTTCGACCTGACCACCCGCGAGCACACCCTGTGGCTGTACGGCAGCGAGTACCCCTACCTGGGCCTGGTCACCCGGCGCGAGGTCCTGCGCTCTCGACCCCAGGAGGTGCAGGCCGTGGTCAACGCCCTGGTCACGGCGCAGCGCTTCCTCAAAGCTCGGAGCCCGGAGGCGGTGGCCCGGGCCCTGCCCTCCGACTTCGGGGCCGAGGGCCCGACCCTGGTGAAGGCCCTCGAGCACACCAGCCCCTCCTTCTCTCCCGACGGGCAGGTCACACCCCGGCAGGTCCAGGCGGTGCTGCGCTCGCTTCAGGACAGCGGAGCCCTGCCGGCCGGCTCCCAGGTCCAGGCCGAGACGGTGGTGGACATGGGCTTCCTGCGGCGCGCCACCTCGCGCTAGCGCGATCCGGCTCCGCCAGGCCCTGTATAGGGCAAGCAATCCGGCACCCTTCCCAGGAATCTCCTGCGAAACATGAGGGAGAGGGGGCAGACAAGACGCAGCGGGCACGCCGGGGCGCTGCCCCTGCGCAGACATTCAGCGTGCGGCGGGCACGCCCGCCCCCGCAGGCCTCCTCCCCGGGCGACGCGAAGGCTCAGCTATGACTGCCTGGCAACTCGCTTCCGCCCTGCGCGCCTGTCGACCTGGTCTCCTCAGCGTGGTTCCCGGCTTCGGGGTCACCCCCGTCTGGGAGGCCCTGGGCCGACCGCTGCTGTCCTACCACGAGGAGATCGCCTGTGGCCTGGCCCACGGCGCCTCGCTGGCGGGGGTGCGCTCGGCCACCCTGCTCAAGACGCACGGGCTGCTGAAGGCCGCCAACCAGGTCTCCTCGGCGCTGTCCTGCGGGGTCCGCGCGGGGTGGGTCCTGCTGGTCTTCGAGGACCCCCTGGCCACCAGCTCGGACAACGTCCTGGCCGCCCGGCCCTTCCTGAAGGCCCTGAATCTCCCCCACCTGCCCTGCGACGAAGAGCCCGAACAGGTCCTGGCCGAGGCCTTCGACCGATCCGAGCGGGTCGGATTGCCCGTGGCGGTGGTGGTCGACGGCCGGCAGATGTCCCGGGACCCGAACATACCTGCCCCCGAGCCCTGGACCGCGGTCTGCCCGCCCGTCCTCCCGCCCTCCCGGGATCCCCAGCGGCACCTGGTGGCACCGCTCCTCGCCCCCTACCAGCACGAGGTGCTGCAGGCCCGCCTGGCCGGCCGCCCGGCGGACTCGGTGCCCCGGCCTGTCCTGCCGGTCCTGCCCGAGCGCGCCGAACTGCGGGCATTTGAGCCCTTCTTCGCGGCCTTCCGCCAGCACCGCCCCCCCTTCGTGGCGGGCGACACCACGCTGTCCAGCCTGTATGGCCTGCCTCCCTACGGATGCGTGGACGCGGCCACCTGCCTGGGCGGCAGCCTGCCGATGGGCCTGGGCGCCCTGGCCGCCGGCGTCCCCGAGGCGTGGGCCCTGGCCGGCGACTTCTCGTTCCTCTCGATGGGCCCCCTGGCGCTTCTGGAGGCGGTCCAGAGGGGTCTGCCCCTGAAGGTCGCCGTCTTCGCCAACGGCGTGGCCGCCGCCACCGGGGGACAACCGGTGAACCTGGACCTGCTGGACCTGGTCCTCGCCCCCTATGCCTCGCGGACGCGCCGCCTGGCCCCGGGGCAGGACCCCCACCCCCTGCTGCGCGCCACCCGGGAAGCCGCCGGACTGCAGATCCTGGTGGTCGACCTGCGCGAGTAGAGCCGAAGCGCTGGACGCCCCCGGGCACGTGCCTGGCACCCAGCACCCTTCCCAGGAATCTCCTGCGAAACATGACGGAGAACGGGCAGACAAGGCGCGGCGGGCACCCGTGGGCTCTCGCCCGGATCAGGCCAGTCCCCGCAGCACTTCCCCCAGACGAGGGTCCACGGCCAGGGGCTCCTGCTCGAGCCAGCGACCCTCCTCTGCCAGTCGGCGGACCAGGGGCGGATCGTCGGGACAGACCAGGCCTTCGGGCCAGCGGCACGGCCGCGCTGCGGGAAGGTGCTCGGCCCAGAAGTCGGGCACCAACCAGCGCAGGTCACGGTGCCAGCCCTGCAGCTTGTGGGCGATCCGCACCCCATTGGGATCCAGGTCGCCGAAGTGGATCCAGGGGACCTGGGGGAAGGCCTGCAGCAGGGGGCGGACGGGGTCCAGGTGCCAGCCGGGCAGAAGCGCGACCAGCCATCCTTGGGGCCGTGGAAGATCCAGGTAGGGGCCCTGGTTCTCGACGGTCAGAAGCGCCCGAGGGGGCGGGCCCAGGAGTTCGGTTCCATCCTGCAAGGCCCGCGAGGTCAAGGTCAGCTCACCCAGGATCCGAGCCAGCCAAAGAGCGTCCAGGACCTGCCCGTCCCGCCCGACCTGCAGGCCTTCGTGGGGACGCAGGCGGACCACGAAGTCGCGTGACACCTCAACCCCGTCGATCTCCATCGAGGCGCCCTTGGAGTCGCCGCCCACCAGGGCCGCGGCCGTGCGCCGGTTCAGCCGGCCCGAGAGAGCCTCCGGCAGGTGCTCGCGCCGGCGCCGGACCTGCAGTTCGCGCAGACCCTCCGGGCTGGGAGGCAGGCCTTCCTGCTCCAGGTCCTCCCGGACCGTTCGCCATCCGGGCCAGCAACTGTCCAGGGTCGCCTCGACGCGCGGGCGGCGGCTGGGCTCCAGCGTCAGGAGACGTGCCCGACCGCTGCGCCGCGTCCATCCCAGCCGGATCAGCTCCTCCCAGGCCTCGGCCTGCTCGACGCGGCGGGGCAAATCGCCCCGGACCAGCAGCTCCAGCAGGGCCAGACGGTGGGCGGGTTCCTGCCACATCAGGCGACCGGCTCCGGCTGGAGCTGCCCCCGGACCGTCCTCCGACCGCTGACCAGGACCTCCTCGCGACCATGGGCGTCCACGCGGCGCACCAGGTGGTAGGTGGTGTTGCCCTCGGCCTGGGCCACTTCGGGAGCGGCGATCAACAGTTGCAATTGCAAGTTCCGGCAGAGATCGAAGAGAATGGCCAGGTTGTCCCGGCTCAGGCGGTTGGCCTCGTCCAGGAAGAGCAGGCGCAAGGTCCCGCTGGTGCGGGTCTTGCGCAAAAGGTTGGCGTCCTGCTCCCAGGCGGTCAGGACCACCATCATCACCGCGGCCCCCACCCCGATGGCCTCGCCGGTGGACATCCGGGTGGGGTTGGCCTGCTCCCAGGCCGCGCTCCCCTCGCGCTGCACCTCCACCCTCAGGTCCACATACTCCCGATAGTCCAGCAGCCTGCGTCCAGAGGTCGAGCCGCCTCCCTGGCGTCGGAAGAGTTCATCCAGGGCTTCCTCGATCGGCATGGTGGCTTCAAAGAGCAGGTGTTGGGCCTGGTCCTCCTTGAGCACCTCCAGGAGGTCCCACATCTTCTGGATCTGCCCCAGGCGCAGGCGCACCGAACGGATGCTCCCGAAACGCACCCGGGCCAGATCGCTGTTGAGGTGCAGCACCTGCCTGCGGGCCCGGCGCACATGGGTCTCGATGTTCCGTGCCACGTCCGAGGACTGGCCACGCAGGTCCCCTTCCTGCTGGCCCAGGCGATCCTGCAGGCGGGCCAGGTGGGAGCGCAGGTGTTCCAGCGCCTCCAGGGGCTCATCCACCTCGGCGATCTGGGCAGGGATTCGGCGGCGCAGCCAATCGCGCACGGCCAGCCAGGCGTTCAGGTAGCGCTCCCCCTGCTGCAGGTCGGGGTCCTCGCCGGCCTGGTCGTGCACCCGTGCCAGGGTCTGGGCCCCGTCCCGGGAGGCTCCCAGGCGTTCCACCAGCTCGGTGCGGTGCCTCTGCGCCAGGGTCCACAGGTTCACGGCCGGGCGGCTGCCCATGGCGAGATCGAAGGTGGGCGTGGTGGCTGCCGCCAGGACCTGGTGCTCCGCCGCCAGTTGCTGCAACTGCGTCCAACGATCCTGGGCGGGACGCCACACGTTCTCCTCGTCGGCCACCGTCTTGCGGGCCACCTCCAGTTCGACCTGCACAACCTCCAGCCGTTCTTGCAGGCGAGCCTCGGCGCCGCCGGACTCCCGCTCCCGGGCCTCCCAGTCCCGACTGGACACCTCGGCGGAGCGGTGGGCCTCGATGGCCGCGGCCAGGGCTTCCGGCGAGGGGTCCTCCACCCCGGTCTCTTCCAGGCGCATTTCTTCGTGCAGGAGCAGCTCTTGTTTCACCTCCAGGGCGTGACGCCGAGCGTCCCACCGGTCACGGGCGTCCCGGGTGCTCTTCTCCGAGTCGGACTGGCGGCCCCGACACGCCTCCAGAACCCCCTCGGCCCGCCGCATCTGCTCCTCCAGGCCGGGCTTGAGCGCCCCCTGGCGGCGCAGGGTCTCCTGGGCGTCCGACCAGGCCAGGGCGGGCAGGTTCTCCAGCAGGTATTCCAGGTCCCGGGCCACCGGGGCCAGGCGATCCCGTTCGGCCTCGGCCCGGAGCCGCTCGGCCCGAAACCGTTCCAGGTCGTGGTCGCTGGGGGGAAGGGTCTGCAGGATCTCCAGCCCCAGTTCGACCTCCTGGCGATCGACGGCGGTAACCTCCAGCCTGCGTTCGGCCTGACGGGCCTGTTCCAGGCGCTCCTCCAGGGCACGGACCTCGACGGCCAGGTCGGGCCGGTCCAGAAGATCCGCCCGGGGCAACAGCGTCTCCAGGGCCTGACGGCGGGCATGCGCGGACTCCAGCGCGGGGTGCAGCGAGTCCAGCCGCGCCTGGGCTGCCTCCCGCTCGTCGGCAGCCCGCTGCCGCAGGTCCAGGGTCTGCAGGATGTCGCGGGCCGGGTCCTCGCGCTCCAGGAGGTCCACCCGGGGCCACAGGGCGCCGGCGGCCCGAGCCCCCGCATCCAATCGGCGCAGGGCGGCGTGCGTTCTCTCCAGCACCTGCTCGGCCTCGGCATGCTGGCGCTTCAATGCCCCGATCCGGCGCTCGCGGGCCCGGCGGCCCAGCACCGGGTGACGGGGCTCACGGGTCAGACGCCAGGCCCCCTGGTCGGGAACCAGGACCGAGCCCGGAAGCGCCTCGCCTGTCGGCTCCTCTTCGTCCAGGAGCGGGAGAACCGCGGTCCCATCCACCAGCCAGACGGTGTCCGGAACGCCCGGGTCCTGGGCCAGCAGCCGGGCGGCCTGGGGCGCGTCCTCCACCAGCAGGGCCTCGGCCAGTGGACCCAGCAGCGCCTGCTGACGGGCGGCCTGACCGACCTCCACCTCCTCGAACCGCCCGGCCAGCAGCTCTCCCTCCGCCAGGTCGCGAGCCCTCAGCAGTTCGGGCGGGAAGTGCCCCCCCACGCCCTCGAGCTGACGGATCTCGTCGTGCAGGGCCTGCACCTCGGCGGTCTGCTCGACCGCCTGCTGGCGAGCCCCGTCGCGCCGAACCCCGAGCGCATCCAGGAGCGCCTGCAGGTCCTGGCGATCCGTCAGGGGATGCTCCCATGAGGTCGACAGGGTGGCGGCCTCCTCCTGGAGGGCCTTCCAGTGCAGATGCACCTCTCGCAGCTCAGCCAGTCGCCCTTCTGCCGCCTGCTCCTGGCGGGAGGCCTCGGTCACTCGGGTCTGCTGCTGGCGCAGTTCCTCCTCCAGGTCGGCGGCCCGCCGCCGAATCGTCTCCAGGACCTCGCCGACCTCGTCCGCAGTGCCCACGCCCAGGGCCTCGGCTTCGGAGCGGGCCTCGGCCTGGGCCCGGGCCAGGCGACGCGCTTCGCTCAACCTGTCGGGCAAGAGGGGCAGCTCGACGATGAGGGCCTTCAGGTTCCGCAGTGCGGCCAGGACCTCCAGGGCGCGCGGACGGGCCTGGACGGGATCGACCGCAGCCTCCGCCAGCCGCTGCAAGGCCTCCAGGACTCGTCGGAACTCGCGACGCTTCTCGGCGGCGGTGGCCTCGGCGCGCTCCAGGCGGATTGAGGCATTCAGATGCTCCTGCATCCTCCGGAGGGTCTCGACCTGAAGTCCGGCGAAATCCGCAGTGCGGGTGTCCAGGGCATGGTGGACCCGCTCGCGGGCCTCGACAGCCAGTCGATGAGCGGCGGCCCGGCGCTGCAGTTCAGCAAAGCCGGCCTGGAAATCAGCCAGTCCCCGGGCTGCGGCGTCGCGGTCGGCTTCAGCCTTGGCGGTCTGGCGGCGGGCTTCCTGGAGGTCTTGTTCAGCAGCCTCCAAGGCCAGGCGGGCTTCCGCCTCCCGAGGTTCGATCTCGGCCACCTCGGCTTGCAGTCCGCGCAGGCGGGCATGGATGTCGTGAGCGATCTTGACCCGATCGCGCTGCTCGCGCAGCTCGGACTCCCGGTGGCGGGCCTCCTCCAGGGCCTGCCGGGTCTGGCGATGGGTCTCCTCGGCCCGAGCCAGCTCCCCGAACACCAGGTCCAGCCGTTCCTGTCGACCGACCTGGAGGCGGCGGGCTTCCTCCAGGCGCTGCTCCGACTCGCGCAAGCGGGCCCGGGTGGCGAAGAGGGCCGCAGCGAACATCTCCTGACCGGCCTGGTAGACCCCGTGGATCTCGGCTTCCAGGCGGCGGGACTCTTCGACCTCGCGACGGGTGCGGCGACAGGCCTCCAGGTTCTCGCGCATGCGGCGCAGGGTGTCGGCCAGACCCGTCTCCTCCTTGAGCAGGAAGTCGCGCAACTCTCCGGTCAGGGCGCGCGAGATGCCACCCACCATGCTGGTGCGCAGCATGTCGTTGTACTTCTTGCGCTCCTCGTCCACGGCCAGGCGCAGGGGCGTGATCCCACGCTCGAAAAGGGCTCCGAAGTATTCCTTGGCCGTCGAGAAGGTGGTCAGCTTCCCGCCAGCCATGGTGGCCATCTCCCGCAGGGCCTGCAACTCGGGGATCTCATCCCTCAAGACGGGGCCCGAGGGGTCGGCTGCCGTGCGGGAAAGCAGGACCTCCTGCAGCGCAACGCCGGGGGCCAGGCCCGTGAGGATGAAGGGGGTCAGCTCCACGGTGGGCTCGGAGCGGCGCTCGAGCTGCACCCCGGCCAGCACCCGGGTCCCATCCGCCTGCACCAGGTCCAGGACCGCGTAGGAGGGGCGTCCAGGCTCGCCCAGGCGGCCGTACAGGCCCCGGTCGCCCCCGATGGCGCCGCTTTCGCCCAGGTTGGTGAAGCGCAGGCGGGTGACGTCGGGCAGCAGGACCACGTAGGTGGCGATCATCACCGTGGTCTTGCCGGCGCCGTTGGCGCCCTCCAGGGCGGTGACGTGCCGATCCAGGAGGTAGCGCTCGTAGAAGACCCCCCGCCAGTTCACCAGGGCCAGGGCCTGGGCTCGAACGCGCTTCATTCGTCCTCGTCCTCCTCCTCGTCACCCACCTCGATCTCGCCGCGCGAGAGCATCTCCCGCAGGGCCCCGGCGGGGTCGGCGAGCGTGCGGACCGGGTCGGCAAAGCGCAGCAGGGGCAGCCTCAAGCGCAGGGCATCATCCTCCAGCCGGTCCAGGAAGCCCATCTCCTCCAGGGCCCGCAGGCCCTTGTCCAGCTCCCGGCGGATGGTCTCCTGCTGGGCCGTGTCGGTGCGATGCCGGCGGCGCGGGTTCAAGGCATGCAGCAGCCGATCCTCACCGACCAGGTTGCCCAGAAGCTCCAGCACCCGGCTCCTGGGGATCACCCCGGCCTGCTCCACCAGCGAAGGGTCGAGGTAGAGCAGCGCCAGGGCCTGCCCGGCCAGCATGGCCCCCGGGGTCAGGCGCCTTCGGGAGACGTGCGGGTCCACGGGCAGCAGGTAGAAGTAGCCATCCTCCAGGCGCACCAGCTCCATGCCGAAGCGGCGGTAGAAGGGCTCCAGCAGGGCCTGGGCCTCGCACAGGAAGCCATACAGCTCGGCTTCGTCGCGGTCGATATGGCGACCCCGACGCAGGGCCGTGTCAGCCGGCGGGAAGGCGTCGTCCTCCAGGACCGACTGCAGGGTGGGATAGGCGTGTTCCATGTCAGTCCAGGCTCCAATCTTCGATGGCCAGTTCCTCGACCTCAACCCAGGGCCGCTCGAGGTCGGAGTGGGCACGGGCTTCCCGGGCCACCACCCCAGCCACCCGGCCGGCGGTCAGGTATCGGCTCTCGGCAGGGGTCTGGGGCAGGACCTCCCGCAGGACTTCCGAGAGGGTGTGGGCCCCTGCCAGGGCACTCCGGATCCTGTCTTCCAGGTCGGCCGGGGCCTGGTCCGGAGGCGTGGGAACCAGTTCGGACTCTCGGTTGCGGCTGGGGCGGGTAACCGCAGGTCGGATCGGGCGGGTGTCCGGCTCGCGCAGCACCCAGGCTCGGGGCGCCTGGCAGGCGACCAGGTAGAAGGGGTTCTCCACCCAGCAGGCCAACTGATCGCGCAGCCGCTGGGACAACGCGCGATCCGGATCCAGGCGGACCACCGAGCGCAGGTAGTGCTGGACGTACTGGAAGTAGTCCGACCATGCCCCCAGCCGGGCCCCGCCCCAGGCCGTCACCCGGTCCACCTGCTCCTGCACCCGCAGGCAGGCATCCCGCGCCTCGAGGTCCTCGGCCGCCTCGGCCAGGTCCTGGACCTCCTGCAGCAGGGCCTGGAGGTGGGCGGTGTCCTGCAGCAGCACCTCGTTGAGCTCGCGCAGGGTGGTCGAGGTGCTGGCCAGCAGGTCCTCGCAGGCATCCACCGCAGAGAACCAGTCCTTGCTCAGCAAGCGGCCGATCTCTTCGCGCACCTCCCGCTGCTGGGCGTCCATCCCGCGCTGGCGCCTCTCGATGCCGGAGATGAGGTCGGCCACGGTGATCCTCAGGGGAGCAGAGACTCGAGCCTTCCAGTCCTCCGGACTGCAGGCCCGGGAGGCCTCGCTCTTGATCTCGGTCAACTGCGAGGCCAGGGTCCGGGTCAGGATGGTCAGGCTGTCCCGGGTCAGGGCCTCGTCGGCCAGGAAGAAGTCGACGATGGCCGTGGCCAGGCGCGTCAGGGCATATTCGCCGGCCCGCACCAGCCCCGCTCCGTCCACCCGCCCCAGCAGCCGCTGCTGGCGGAGGCGCTGCAGGGCATGGGTGGCCCTCTTGCGCACCTGGCCGGCTCCCGGGTCGGTCAGGTCGCAGACCTGCTCGTACACGTCGTAGAGGATCTCCTCCTCCAGGGACGCCAGGGCTGCCCGGTCGGCCCGGTCGCGCAGGACGATCAGGAAGCACAGATCGGTCGTATCCAGGGTGAGCCCGGCTCCCCGCTGTTGCAGGGATCCCACCAGGCGGTGGAGGTCGGTCATAGGCACGCCGGAGGTTCGCGTTGCCAAGGAAGCAGACCTGTCGAGAAGCCGGGCCGGGGTTGGGCGGAGGCTTCCGCTGCCAGATCATGGTCAGGTTCCAGCACGCTTCCCAGGAATCTCCTGCGAAACACGAGGGGTCTCCGCCTCGTCGCCGACCTCGCCTGCGAGTCCAACAGACCAGCCCGCGACTCCAGCCGGGAGGGAACTTCCAGGACAACCCGCCGGAGGGCAGGGAAGAATCTGCGTCGGTCGGCGACTTCCCGGGTGAAACCAACCCCGGAGGATCTTCCGATGAACCGACGACAAAGCCTCATCCTGCTCAGCCTGGTGCTGGCGCTGCTGACCGTCCCCGCCGCAGCCAGCCGCGATGCCGAATTCGCCGAGGCCGTCCGCCGCACCGCCGGCATGGTCGGCAATTCGGAGGTGCAGAACCTGGCCAGCCGGCACGGCCTCCAGGTGCTCAACGTGACCTGGGAGGATACCGGGCGCTTCAAGGGTTCCTGCGTCGGCCCCAACATCTCCGACATGACATTGCAGGTGCAACAACAAGACCCGCACACTCAAGGCTATGACCTGACCTGCCTGCCGGTGGTCCGCTTCCCCAACTTCAGCGACCGGACCGGGGACATCTCCTTGGACCGGTTCTTCCTGCTGGTGGGCAACGAGAAGGGGAAGGAGCTGCGCAAGGTGACCCTGCGCCAGTTCCTGGGCGACATGCGCGCCTACCTGTCCGAACCCGAATCCTGGACCGGCAAGCGGTCGTCCCTGCTGGCCCCGCGCGACACCCACGCCCTGGTCAGCGCCCAGGCCTGCTTCCTCCCCATCCCCCTCCAGGGGAAGGCCGAGTTCAACCCGGTCCTCTTCAACTACCAGTCGGTGGCCGGCGACCCGGCGGTGCTGACCATCCTGGCCACCCGCGAGGGGACCAGCGTGACCGTCATCGACAACCAACGCGACGGCTTCGCCGCCGGGCGCACCTGGGGCCAGCGGCTCTTCTTCAACCAGCACGGGGAACGGGCCAGCCTGACCGGGGAGCGCCAGAGCGAATTCGTCAGTGCCAACCGTCCGGGCTCAGGCCGGCCCGGCTCTGCCGAGGCAGCAGGTCCGGAAGGGCTGAACATGGTGCTGCTGATCCAGGTGCCCCTCAAGCAGAAGCAGCCTGCCCTCGGAGGGATGCTCATGGATGAGGCATGCGCGGCTCCCACCATGAATGCCTGCAAGTCCGAGCGTTCCGACATGGAGTCGGCCGTGATCGGCCACGGCAAGGTCGAGGGCCCCTTCACCGAGATCGCCGGGCTGGACATCGAGCGCGACGAGCGCTTCCCGGTCCGGGTCACGGTCCAGTTCTACCAGGCCACCAGCAACGGGGTGGTCTCGGAGAAGGACATGGCCGGCCTCGCGGCCCAGATCGAGAAGGTCTACAGCCAGGCGGACTACGTGGGCAGCCTGGTGACCGGCGGCGAGACCGGCCGGCCGACCGAGTACACCGGAGCCCCCAAGGTCGAGCCCGCGAACTGGTGGTCCGACTTCTGGAAGCGCCACGAGTCCAACACCGGCCAGACACGGGAGGAGACCCTGAAGATGCTGAAGGGCCTGCTCGGGGTCTGGTGGTGGCGAGGCCTCGCCGGATAGGCCCAGGGCCGAAGCGCATCGACCGCCTGCGTCGGGCGGGCCGCCGGGTGAGCCCGGGCGTCGGAATGACGCCCGGGCTCATCTCGGGCGGAGATGACTCCGCTTGCCGACCAGGGAGGCCGCACAGGCAGGATCATCGTGGGCGTGATGGGCCCCGGCACGCGGGGCGACCCCGAGCTGGCGGGCTGGTTGGCTCGGGCCGCCACTCCGGGTCGTACCATCAGCCGCGCGCGACGGGTTGCGAGTGCATTCGTTACTTCCGCACGTCGAGGCGCACGGAGCCCAGCCACACGGCGCCGTCCTGCTGCTGGATCGTCCCACCCCCGGGCGTCGGAGGTGCAGGGTCGCCTGTCAGCCACGAGCGCACGGCCTCCTGGAGGCAGTCTTCCTCGGCCTTGCCGGCGGCGAGGCCGCGCAGCACCTCGCCCGTGATCCGGGAAGCCTCCGACTGGTGCAGATCGTCCAGCCGCTCGCGGACCCGGTCGAGCACCGCCAGCCCCCGCTCGGCACCCACCGACTGGACCGCGGGCAGGAGGGAAAAGGCCTGGTCCGCGTCTTGCAGGCGCTCCTGCAAGAGCAGCAAGGTCGAAAGGTGCGCGGGATCCCGCGTCAGGGGGAGCGCCGCGAGGCCGTGCTCGAGGTCACCCAGCGCAGCCACCAGGCGCGGCAAGCGCTCCGCCTCACCCTCCAGCAGGGTCGGGAGTTCGCCCGACCTCTGCGCCTCGCAGTATTCGGAGAGCGCTTTCACGGTCCGCGGGAGCCCCTGGAGCCGGGCTTCGAAGTCAGGTCCGGTCACGGCCTGCCAGGCCGCGACCAGAATCCGGGGTTCCTCGTGGGAGAGAACCACCGGACGAATCCGATCCAGCTCCCCCAGAGCCTCGGGAAGGCGGTTCCGGGCGGCGGCGTAGAAGGTGGTTGCCTCCTCCACCGGGTTGTCCATGAACTGGCCCACCGCCTCCAGGCTGGCCTCCAGGCCCTGGACCACCTCCGGGAATCGACCCTGCAAGGCCCCCTCCTCCAGGAAGGGGTGGAGCTGGGCGGCCTGCTCCGGCACCTGGGCCGCGCGAGCCAGTCGAGGGTGCTCGTCAACCCCGGGAGTGAGCCAGGCCTGCTGGAGCTGGGACTGGATCTCCCCCTGGTTCATCCCCAACCCGGCCGTGAGCGGCTCCCACCGTGCAGGATGCTCGACGCACTCGCGGGGGCTCAGGCGCGAGAGGGCGTGCGAGAGGCGCCAGATGCGGCAGGTGCCCAGGAGTCGCCTCGCATAGGGGAATCCTGCCACCCCGCCGGCGTCCAGGACACCGTCGAGGCGCGCCTGCTGGTCCGAAGACAAGGGCTGGTGGGCCAGGACGGCGAGGCGAACCCGGTCCTGAGGGGCCAGCGGAGTCCGGGGCGAGGCGACCGCAAGAGCGTCGAGGGTCCGGTCGACCAGGCCGGGATCCGAGAAGACCAGGGTCGCCAGGTTGACGCCGAAGCCGTCGGAGCACGGAGAGGGCTGGTCGCACAGGTCCTTCAAGGCCTGGTCGAGCTTGGGATCGCGACACACGCGCTCCAGGAGGAGCTCGCGGAAGTCGAGGTCCCCCAGCAGCTCGGGTTGCCGCTCCTGAACCCGTGCCAACAGGCGCGCGACCGGGCGGCACTCCTGACCTGGCGGCTGGAAGAGGCTCTGGTCGTCGGGGAGGAAGAGGCGCGCGACCAGGGACTCCACCTCGTGGCGGTCGGGTTGCCACTCTCCGCGTTCGACGGCACCCTCCATCGCACGGACCTGGTCGCCCGACAGGGGCCGGCTGCCGTCCAGCAGCAGATCGAAAGTCGCGCCGGGCCCCCACCGCTGCACGCCCAGGTCCGTGGCCTCCCCGCTCAGGGTCCGGTCAGGCGACAGCAGCAGGGGGTGCATCTCGCGCAACAGGAAGTCGCGCCCGCCCATCTCCGGAAAGAGTTCGAGGAGGTTTCGCGAGAAGCCCACCACGGGACCGGCGTTGCGGTCCAGGAGGCCACGGGCCTCCGCCCGCGAGGCGACGGTGGTGAGACGGGACAGGTGGGGCCGGAGGGCCTCCTTCAGATCGGGCTCCTGGCGGGCGCTGGCGGCGAGTTCGGCCAGCGCGGTCACAGGCTCCCAGCCGAAGGCCGGGTCGGCCTGGCGGACGAGCTCCGCCAGGGCGGCGGGGTCGGTCCGCGCCCGGTCGCGGAGTTGAGCGACGTCACCAGACGGGGGCCGCGGATCGTTGGGCTGCACGTGCCCGTCCTGCACGATGACCGGAGCGCCTTGCAGCCAGGCTTCCTCGAAACGGGCGACCTGGCCGGAGTCCGCCCACCGGTGCAAGGTGTCCAGCACCCTCCCTGCGAGATGGGCATCCACCTCCTCGGGCTCGCGCTGCCGGACGGGCCCAGGGAGTGGCGTCGTCCCCCGCTCGCGCAGGACCTGCGCCAGGTGGACCACGGTGCGCAGCACCTCGTCGGGGACGCGGCTGGTGCCCACACGGTCCTCAATCTGCTGCAGGAACGGCTCCACCCGCTCCGGGGTGAAAGCGAAGTCTCGGTCCGTGCGGGCCAGCAGAAGTCGGCCTTCCAGGGTTTGTATCGGGTCCATGGCAGCATGCTCCACGAAGAAACTCAAAGGACTCCCAAAGCCAGGGGAGCCGCAGGGCAGGTCGAGAGCCTATGGGGATTTGGTCCGGTGATGTGTCGGAGCAGACTCCGGGTGCCGAGAATGAGCCCCGAGCCCTCCTGGATGACCAGAGTCAGCGACCATTCGGCCCTGACCGAAGTATAGCATCTCCATTGGCCCAGGCATGTCGAATCCCGATCTGCGAGATTCAGGCGGAGGACCTCCTCCCAAGCCGCGACGAGCGCATCGAAGAAGCCTGTTGCCTCCAGGAGGCGCCCGTCGCCGACATGCCCCCCGAGAGGGCCGGATCCTGATCCTGGGAGTGACCATGAGAATCTGCACCATTGGCTTCACCAAGAAATGCGCCGCAGTATTCTCCACGATGCTGCGCCGGTCAACTGTCTTGACGACCGGGGCCACCAGGCCCCGCCCCTACTCCTCCACGCCCAGTTCCCGCAGCCGCGCCAGGAGTCGCTCGGCCCGCTCCTCGGCTGCCTCCGCCCTGGCCTGGGCAACCTCGGCTCTGGTCTCCGCAACCTCGGCCCTGGTCTGGGCCTCCTCGGCCACCTCGGTGGGCAGAGGCAGGAGCCCCTTGTCGGGACCGCAGGGGCGCAGCCACAGGCCCTCCATGTCCTCGCAGCGGCCCGGCCAGGTCACCAGGCCCAGGCCCAACTCCTCGATCCACGACAGGTCCATCAGCTCGACGTAGTCCAGGCCGTGCAGGACGTATCCCCGCAGGACCCGATCGCCCAGCCAGCGCTCGGGGTCGAAGATCACGTAGTAGCGCACCCCCAACCGGGCGTAGCGCCGGGCCTTCTCGACCTCCGAGCCTTCCCGGTTGGCCGGGGGCGTCAACGGAGAAGCGCGCACCCAGCATGTTTCCCGGGAATCTCCTGCGAACCATGAGGCTGAGCGCCTCCCCGCTCACCCCTGTTCGGGCCGCATCTCGGCCTGGATCCTCTCGATCCAGGAAGCCGCCTCGGGGTAGCCTGAATCCAGGGCCAGGGCTCGCCCGAAGCTCTCCAGGGCCGCCTCGAGGTTGCCCATCTCGTAGTGGATCAGCCCCATGTTGTAGTGCGTCGGCGGGGTCTCCCCATAGAGCGAGAGCGAGATCTGGTAGAACCCCAGGGACTCCTGGGAGCAGGACATGCACTGATAGGCCCGGGCGATCTCGAAGACCACGTTCTGATCCCGATGGTAGTGGTAGTAGTTGGCCCAGACCTGCTCCAGCGCCACGGCCAACTCAGCCCTCACGGCCAGGTCGGCCGAAGGCAGGCCCTCGGCGAGGTCATCCCTCAGCATGTAGAAGACGTCCGGGTCCCAGCGGGAGAGGCGCATCAGTTCCAGCGCCAGGTGGAGGGGCTTTCTGGGAAGGGGCGGATCCAGGGCCTGCTTCAGGCGCCAGAAGTCGATCGGCATGGAGTCGCCCATGACCTCTCGGAAGGACGACTCCAGTTCCGGGGCGCGCCCCAGGCATGGATCCGCCAGCAGGGCCACGTGATCCAGCCAGCCGTCGCGAAGCCCGGAATGAAGCGCCAGACGGCCGCGAATCTCGAAGAGCCGGCCCAAGGCGTGGAAGTTGACGGTCAGCGAGAAACTGCCATGGACCTGAGGCTGGGGGTCCGAGAGATTCTTGAAGTCCTCCAGGCGATTCCAGGCCTTGTCGGTGGCCAGGATCAGGGCCCGGCCCCCGCTGACCTCCAGCAGGTTGTCGAGGCAGCGGAAGGCCCCCACAGGGATGGACACTCCCGTGTCGTCCAAGTTCTGGCGGTATTCGCCCAGCACCCGGTTCCAGTCCGCCGAGTCATAGTAGTCCTCGCGGGCCTCGCGCTGTTCGTAGTCGACCCGAAGCCGAGCCAGCCTCTCGAACGGGTTGGCCAGATGCCACCCGGGGCCGTCGGCGCGCACCCTCACCGCGCTCTCCAGCAGGCGACCCTGGCGCACCTGGAACGCGTCGGCCCTCAGGGTGTCGAAGACGTAGTTGGCCAGCACCACCAGCGGATTCTTCAGGGTCCGGGCGTCGAGGACGAGCCCTGAGCGCTCCAGACGGATCTCCCGGTCCCGCTCGGCATCCAGGATGGCGAAGTCCAGCGCCCCGCTTTCCACCCAGGGCCGAAGACGGGGGTGCTCTTGCCAGAACTGCAAGTTCCTGCGGGTGAAGTCGGTCATCACGCAGCAGACCTTCACGCGCCTGAGAGGCTCGGCTCCGCGCAGCCCCTCCAGCGCCTGGAGGAAGTTGAAGGCGAAGCGCCCGGTACCCGAGCCCAACTCCACCACATACAGAGGGTCCTGGAGACTGAGCACCGGCGGCTCTCGGGTCGGGAGCTCGTCGTGGGTCCGGCACAGGTCCCGCAGGTAGCCCAGCAGAACCCGGCTGGCCGACCAGGCCAGGCGGGGGCCGCTGGTCACCAGGTGGGGCACGACTCCCGTGGCCCAGGCCTGGACCCCGACCTGGTCGTAGAACTCGCGCATCAGGCGCCAGAGGATCGAGCTGGAGAGCCTCTGCCCCCGCTCCACGAGGTGTCCGCACATGTCGGGGGGGCTCTGGAGGGGGCCGGTTCCTTCAGGTTCGGAAGTCATGGTCCAAGGTTTCGGGGTTCCAGGCAAAAAAGTCCTTTCGGGGGGTGTCCGTCGGCCTCTCTCAGGCCGGCGGAGCGAAGGACCGCCCCTCCGCGTCAGAGCCAAGAGGGAGCCTCCATCCCGGCAGAACAAGACGCGGGGCCGCACCCGGGAGGGTCCCGGAGACGGCCCCGCGCAGGGGCAAACCTGGTGGGCGCCTAGCCCATCTGGTTCCCGCAGTTGAAGCAGAACTTGGCGCCCGCGGGCAGCTCGGTTCCGCACTTGGTGCAGGGCGCCGGTCCGGCGGCCTGGGGCATCTGGCTTCCGCAGCCCATGCAGAACTTCGCTCCCTGGGGGACCTGGGTCTTGCAGTTCGGGCACTCGACCATCGGCGGGGCGGCCGGAGCCGCCGGAGCCGGGGTCGCCGCGGGGGCTGCCGGCATCGGCTGTTGAGGGGCCATCTGCTGCTGCGGAGCCATGGGCTGCTGCATCATGGCGCCCCCCATGGCCTGCTGCATCATCTGGGGCATCATCATGCCCATCCCCAGCCCGGCACCCATCTGCATGCCCTCGCCGCCGGTTCCCGGGTTCTTGGCCATGTCGCCCATGGCGTCGGCGGCCTTGAGCTGCATGTAGTTCTGCACCCCCAGTGCGCCCATCCGGGCCCGCAGGCGGAAGGCCTCCTGGATCTCCTCGGGGACCGAGACGTCCTGGATGAAGAAGTCGCGCAGGCCGATCCCATACTTGCCGAAGTCGTCGCGGACCTTGACCTTCATGGCCGCGGCCAGCTCGTCGAGATTCGAGCGGATGCTGGCGTAGGACTGGAAGGTGGTGGTCAAGAGGTCGTTCAGCCGGGTGCGAATGCTGCCCTTCAGGAAGGTGTTCAGGGTCTGGGTGCTGTACAGCCCCTGCGCCCCCACCAGGGTGTTGACGAAGAGCTGGGGCTCCTCGATCCGCACCGAGAAGGTGCCGAAGGCCCGCAACTGGACCCAGCCCAGGTCGGGATCCTTCAGGTCGATCGGGTTGGGCGTCCCCCACTTCAGGTCGGTCAGGACCTGCTGGTTGACGAAATAGACCTCGGCGGAGAAGACGTTGTGCCCGCCGGTGAAGCGGGACATGAACTCCGAGAGGATGGGGACGTTGGCCGTGGTGAGGGTGTGGCGACCTGGACCGAAGACATCCAGGGCCTTGCCATCCCGGAAGAAGACGGCGCACTGGGTCTCGCGGACGATGAGCTGCGCGCCCACCCGGATGTCCGCCTGTCCGCTCTCGGGAACCTTGCCCACGATGGCGGCCGGGTCCGCAGGGACCCACTCGATGACGTCAAGCAAACGTTGTGCCAATTTCAGCCAACCCCTTTCAGGATGCGCTCACGCTCGTCCAGAGAAGCGTCCAGCTCCTCGACGCGGCGCCGGAAGTCTGCCAGACGGGCGGCGGCGTCCTCACCGCCGGTCATGAGGACCGAACGCAAGCCCATCAGGGCCTCCTCGGCCGAGCTCATGCCCGTCACCAGGGAGAGATCGAACTCATAGAGCCGGTCCAGCTCGGCCTCGTTCACCTTGGCCACATCGAAGAACCCGGCCTGGCCGTAGCTGGCGTGACGCAGGCGCTCGATCACCCGATCCAGCTTGTTGGAGACCCGGTCCAGGAGCTCGACCAGGCTGAGGTTCCCCGAGGACAGGATCTCCTCCTGAAGCCCCTGCATCTCGGATTTGAGCTGGCCCACCCGGCGGGCCAGGAACTCTCTTTGGATCTTGTCGGTGTCGCGGCGCCGCTCGCGGTCGAAGTAGCCGCCGAACCCGGGAATCTTGCGCATCAGCGTCTCGAGCGCGTTCTCGCCTGCCCGAGACTTGTCCCTGAGGTCTTCCATCCGAGCCTCCTTCCGTCTTCCACGGAGGTTCGCTGCCCCCGGAAAGTTCAACCGGGTCTTGAAAGCCGAGGAGGGCCCCGACCCTCTGCGACCCGGCCTCCAAGCCCTTGCCCGGGCCAGGCGCGGCCCCCAGGGCGTCCTACCCGGACTTGCCGGGAGATTCCACCCCAGCCCCCGGTTCCCTGTCCACCGGCTCCCACAAAGCTGCCAGTCGGGGGCCAAGCCAGCCGGCCATGGCCACACAGGCCAGGCACGCCAGCGACCCCAGACCCCAACCCACCACCAGCCCCCATCCCGTACGCGCCAGGGAGACCGCCAGGGGGGTGTGGATGTGGGCGTAGGTCCCGGTCAGGCTGGCCTGTCCCACCGCCGCGGCCAGCAGTGCCAGGACCACCAGGGTCGGCTTGCGCAACCAGGCCATGGTGAAGGCGAGGATCAGGGCAGGGTGGCCCAGGAGGAACTCCTTGAAGCGGGGCCGGACCCCCAGAAGCGCGTCCAGTCCCCGGCGCAGCAGCCTCTCGGAGTCGCTGACCACCAGCTCGCCCGAGACGTTTCCGGTGCGCGCCAGATAGAAGACTCCCAGGGCTCCCAGCACGACCAGCACCACGAGGTGCCAGACCCGCAAGCGCTCATCCAGCAGGCGGATCAGCGCCTGGAAGCTGCCCCGGCGCACGGTCCAGGCCAGGACCACCAGCAATGGGACCAGGGCGCTGAGGACCTTCACGCCGCGGAAGACGTCCAGGGACAGCATGCAGGTCGTCTCGGGCAGGAAGCTGGCGGCCATCAGACCGCCCGCCAGCGAGACCAGGCAGGCCGCCAGCAGGGCACCCGTTGCCCGGAGCAGGAGACGGGGCGCCCCTGGCTCGTCGCTGGCCCGCTCCAAGGAGGGGAACTGCCAGACCAGCCCCAGGACCGGGAGGATCGTGGCCGTGCCCAGGGCCATCAGGGCTCGCCAGGGGCCATCCAGGATTCCGACCAGCCCGGTCAGCGCCGTGCCTGCCGCCAGGCCCAGGACCAGGCCCACCGCCAGCCAGGCGGGGACAGACGCGAAGATCCCCAGCAGCAGGACCACCGCCGCCCCGGCTCCGGCCGCCACCAGCACCTGGCCCAGGAGCCATCCGCTTCGCGGCGGCGGGAAGGTGGAGGCCTGGACGTCCAGCATCGGCGCCAAGGAACGCTGGATTCCCGTGAAGAGACGCTCGTTGGCCTCGTCGGCCGACAGCTCGCCGACCAGATCATCGTAGGGGCGCAGGTACAGAAGCCGGATGTTGCGCTCGCGAGCCCCCAGGCTGTACATGGCCACCACGGTCTCGGGGTCGGTGCGGGCCTGCTGGGCGGGGGGGACCGCCAGCACCCGGACCACCTGCTCGGGGGCCTGGCGGGCCAGGGTCTCGACGCCCTTCTGCTGGACCTTGGCCGGAAGCTCGATCACGCCCAGGCGCAGCGAGAGATCGGCCAGCGTCCGGGCCACCGCCTCGAGATGGTCGGGGTAGCCCATGACCTCGTTGCGGACCCCCGCGAACAAGACGCCGTGCACCCCCGGGACGGCGGCCAGCGCCCGAAGCCTGGACTGGAGGGCTGGCTCGGAGGCTCCCGGCATGCCCTCGGGGCGAACCCAGACCCGGAACCCCAGGTCCCGGTGCAGGTGGGTCAGCAGCTCTTCGGACAGACCCAGGCCGATCTGGGTCAGGGTCCGAGGATCGCCCACCAGCTCGACCAAGGTCGAGCCCGGTGCGGGCCACACGCGAACCCGATCGGCCCCCAGGCTGGTTTCGGCCTCGCGGGCGATGGTTCGCGCCTGCTCGGGATTCCGGGCCAGCAGGTAGATCCGTTCGGGAGAGGGCTCTCGGGTGGCGGGGAGGCTGCCCTGGCTTTGCAGCTCGGCCACTTCCAGGCCTCGCAGAGCCCGAGCGCGCCCGCTCAAGGCCAGGTCGTCGAGGTTCTGCTCGTCGACGGCCAGCGAGCGGACGCCCTGGGCTGCGAACCCGCGCAGCAGCTCGTCGGTCGGCACGCCCCTGGAGCGGGCCAGGCTGACCACGCTGCGCAGGTCCAGGACGGCCTCGACCCGGTCGTTGGCGCGCTCCCGCCCGACCCGCTCCCAGAGGATGCCCAGGGCGGCGGCCAGGGCTAGAAGAAGCAGGAAGCACAGGACCTGATGTTGGCGGCGGCCGGCGTTTTCCGGGATGGCCCCCAACTCGACCGAGGTCCCAGAAGGCTCAAGCATCGTCCCGGGTCACCTCGTCCGAGGCCTCAGGCTTCCGTCGGGAGGGGTCGGAAGCGGGCCCCTCCCCCAAAACCTCCGCGGTCTTCATGGCGGAACCGGGGTCCAAGGGCGCCGACTCTTCAGACCAGCCCTCCTCCTGGGGCCACTCGGCCCCCTCCTCCACGTGACCGCGGCGCAAGGCCTCCAGCGAACGGGCAGCCTCGGCGGCGGCCCGGGTCCGAGCCTCCTGCTCGACATGCTTGCGGACGTGTTCGGGCAGGCGCTCGCCCATCTCGTAGAAGAGCCGGCAGCTCTCCCCGACAATCCAGGTCCCCGACCAGGCCACGGTGGCCTTGGCCACGGGACCGACCACAGGCACGAAGCCGACCAGTTGTCGGGCCAGCGTCCGCCAGCCCATGGCTCCCCCCACCACCGGCCACAACTCGTCCACCCGATCGAAGAAGTCCAGGGGTCGGCCATACAGGGCGCCGACCAGCAAGGCCAGGCGCAACTGCTCGGCGGTGATCACCATCGTCTCGCCGGTGACCGCCATCAGGCTGAGGATCTGTCCCAGCAGGGGGATCGAGACCGTCACGCTGGAGGCGGCAGCCAGGACGGCCATCCGGGCGGAGGTCCTGGCGGTCAGGCTGCGGGCGTATTCCAGGCGGACCCTGGAATAGTCCCGGGCCAACCTCAGGGCCAGCGCGGGAAAGGTCCGACGCAGGAGGGGGGGCACCAGCTCGGCTGCTCGCGCGGGGTCCACCCGGTGCACCCGGGGAAGCGTCGGATCCTCCGGAGGCGGGTCCTTCTCAAGCGAGTCCGTCTCGCACAGATACAGGACGCCAACGCCCGGGGGAAGGCACTCGGCCTGCCGGCGCAGGAAGTCCTCGCCGGGCATCTCGGTCCCCAGATGATACAGCACCGCATCCACCGTCCGCAGAGCCGGCTCGGACTCCTCCACCAGGGGCGTCCCCAGCACCAGGATCCCCTCATCGGGACCTCTCCCCGAGGCCAAGGTGGGCTCCCCCAACCAGGCCCTCAGGCGTTGGACCTGCTCGTCATCTCCCAGGAGGGCCAGGCGATAAGGCTTCTCCAGACCCTGGCGCAGCTCGTCCAGATTGTAGTGGGTGCGGAAGATCCGATAGAGGAGATCGATGGTGTTCATGGCAACCCTGCGGTGGGATGTCTCTTCGCCACGGAAGCAGGCCTTCCAGGCGCGGAAGGGCGCGCGGCGAGGAAGGCGCGACTTCGCCGCACGGATTCGATTCCCCCCCGGGGCTCGGGGCGCTGAAACGGGGGCGAGGGCCGGCACTCATGAACGGTCGGGGACAGCCAGCCCGACCGGAGAGCACGGTGGGCAACACCAGCATTGGAGCGCGCCAGTCCTGGCGCGCACAAAAAGAAAAGACCCTCGGGCCAAACCCGAGGGTCCTGGTGGGCGCGAACGGACTTGAACCGCTGACCCCTACGATGTCAACGTAGTGCTCTAACCAACTGAGCTACGCGCCCGTCGAATTGGAGGCGACGAGCGGAATCGAACCGCTGTAGAGGGTTTTGCAGACCCTTGCCTGACCACTCGGCCACATCGCCGCGGTGCTCCGGAAACCCTTCGCATCTGCCGACCCCGAAGGGCCTGGTCCCGAGTGGAGCGGGAGACGAGGTTCGAACTCGCGACCCTCGGCTTGGGAAGCCGATGCTCTACCGCTGAGCTACTCCCGCGCTCGACCCGAAGGGGATACCGGAACGACCAAAGCTTTCGACAAAGGGAATGATACCACCCCTGTCAAGACATGAGAACCCCCTCGAATCCGCCGCCCGGTTCGCTGCCCTCGCGCCGCTGCTCCCGTCCAGGCGGGATGGGACGGACCGGTTGCAGACCCCGTCCGATGGGCCCAGGCAGCAGGACGGAGACCGACTTGCCCTCCCCGACGGACGTGGGATGGCGCCGCCCAGGCAGCCGGGTCCGAAGCGATTCATCCTCCCCCGAATGAACCTCCGATGCCGGTCGACGTCGCAGGCCCCCCGACGCACCCTCGCGAATCCTCCAGGACGAGGTGACGCGCATGTTCTCGTCCGAGGCTCCCATGGCCCGCCTGCTGGCCGCCCAGGCCCGTCGCCGGGGCTTCCTGAAGCTGCACATCTGGGCTGGCCTGAGCCTCCTGCTGTGCCTGGTGCCGGCCGGCGCGGCCGCGCTGACGGGCGCCGGCGACTCGATGGAAGCCCGCACCTTCGTCTACGTCTTCGCCGTAGCCCTGGCCGCCCTGGTCCCGCTGGGGCAGATCCAGGGCGATGCGGCGCTGCTGGCCGGCCTGCGCCGCGGGCGCTGCCTGGAGGATATCCTCGGCACTCGAACCCAGGCCAGGGAGATCGTCGATCAGGTGGCGGGCTTCAGCCTGCTGTCCGTGCTGAAGATGGGCCTGGCCGTGGCGGTCCCCCTCCTGGCCGGCCTGTTGCTGGTGACCCCGCCGGCGAACCGGGCCCTGGTCCTGGGTCTCGGTCTGGGCTGGTTCCCGACGGCCGCACTGCTGGTCCTGATCGGCTCGTACGTGGTCCAGGCCTCCTCCACCTGGAGTCGCCACGGCGAGTCCGGCCTGGCCACGGCGCTCTTCCTGGGCTTGCTGCTGGCGGGCGGGATCCACCTGGCCGAGAACCACAACCTGCTCTTTGCGGCGCTCCTGGTCGCGGTGGTCGTGGCCCTGGGGCTCGGAGCCCGCTGGCTGGCGCTGCGGGCCCTGGATCGCGCGGGTTTGCCGAAACCCCGACTGCGCCCCAGCGTCTCCGCCTGGAGGGCGCCGGCACCGACCCCCGCGCGCGGGGGCGCCCAGGACAACCCCATCGCTCTGCGCGAGGAGGCCAGGCGCCGGGGCAACCTGCCCTTTCCGGGCCTCCAGCGCCTGGGCGTGGTGGGCTACCTGCTGGCCCGGCACTGGCCTGTCTGGCTGGGTCTGGCGGTCCTGCTGGCCTGCAAGGCCGGGCCCTTCGCGGACGTGGCCCAGGGCTCGGCCGTGGGCCTGGCCATGATCGTCTTGTTCCTGCAGCCCTTCTTCGCCTCCGTACACACTGCAAACGCGGTTCTACAGGAGCAGGAGGGCGGGACCCTGGAAGCCCTGGTGGCCACCGGCCTGGACGCCCGCACCTTCGTAGACGGCTGGGCCCGAGCGGCCTGGAGACCTCGCCTGGTCGAGGTGCTGCTGGTCCTGGCCGGTGCCGGACTGGTCCTGTGGCCCTCATCGCATTCGGCATGGAGCGAATTCCAGCCTCCGGCAGGCTACCTGCTTGCCCACCTGCCGGAAGCCCTGGTGCGGATCTTCTTCGGCGCCTACCTGGGTCTGGTCGTCTCGTGCCTGGCCAAGGCCCGCCGGGACATGTGGATCCTGCTGGTGCTGCTGTGGGTCGCCTCCCAGATGGCCATGAGCATGACCTCCGGGCTGATGGTGGGCGCTTTGGCCCTGCTGACCACCTTCAGCGGGATTCCCGCCCCAGAGCAGGTCCTGGCCCACGGCGCCCTGGTCATGGGGGGCTACCTGGTCTTGAACCTGCTGGTCTCCATCGCCGCCGTGCTGGGCCTGCGCTGGCTGGCCCTCAGCCAGGTCCGCACCCGATTGGCCCCGCGCCGCTAGGAACGCGGCCGGAAACCTCGACCGAGCATCGTCGAGGGCCTTGGATGCCCCGCGCGGGTGCATCCCATGGAGCGGCGAGGCGACCGGCGCGGTCTTCACACAGGCTCCCAGACCCTGGGGAAGTCACCCTCCCGAGGCGCACGCCCCGACGGTTCAGGGCGTGACCGGAGGCGCTGGTGGAGGGAACTGGCTGGGCGGCACCACGGACATTCCCACCACGATGTCCAAGGCCAGGCCGGGGCCTGCGAAGGTCCGCTCATACTCCAACACCAGGCCCTCGGCCAGCCAGGCCTCCCCGCGAGCGGTCCGCTGCCCATCCTGGTCGCGTTCGACGGGGCCCAGGGTGGCCACCATGTCGGGATGATGCTCACGGAAGGCGAGGAGGGGAACCCCCACCCCCAGTTGGCCGGGAAGGCGAAAGCGCTCCGAGGTGGTCCGGACCCGGACCACCCGATGGGTCTGGGCCTCGAGGTCCACCTCCACGTCCAGGTCCGGCAGGTGGACTCTGCGCAGGCCGTCCACCGGGGCTGGCAGGGATGCGGGCGGGTAGGCCGCAAAGAGCACGCGGCCTTCCAAGCCCAGTTCCACACCCGCCATCGAACGGCCGGGGCGGACCCGCCAGCGCTCCTGCTCGCGTTGCGCCTGCAAGCGGCGCCGCTCGCGTTCCCAAGCCTGCTTGTTGGCCAGGATGGCCGCCTCGCGATCCAGGCGCGCAAGCCACGAGGAGACCTGCGAGCGCAGCATCCCAGGCAGCGACTTCGAGCGGACGGCCGCGGACAGGTCCCGATGCGACGTCGACCCCGGAATGCGCTCGCCCGGATCCCTCTGAAGCCGCGCCAGGGCCAGCCACGCCCGAGCCTCCAGGTCGTCCCGCTCCTGGGCCACGACCGGCTCCAGGCCAGCGATCCCGGCGGCCAGGTCCCCGGCCTGGACCTGGCGGATGGCGGCGTCGCGCCGGCTCATCGGCAGCACGACCTGGACGGCTTGGACCACCCGATAGCGACCATCCTCCTCTTCGTGAACCTGCTCGCCCACCATCCAACGCCCGTCGGGACCGACCTCGGCCAGGACCTCCTCGGGTGCCTGACGGGGGTCGAAGACCACCTCCAGCAGCAACGGCTTGTTTCCCGGAGCCCGGGCGACATCCAAGGTCAGGAAGAAGCGTCCCCTGCGGACCGTCGAAGCCCCGTGGACCAGGCTACGGTCCGCATCCCGGATTTCCACAGAGACCGGGGCGGAATCCGGCAGCCGGGCGGTCCCCTCCAGGACCAGGATCTGGTTGGAGTCGTTGACCAGGTGGACCTCCACGGAGGCCGGGAAGGACCCCAGCACCCCACAACCCCAGGCCAGGACCAGGCTGAAGAGAGAAACCAGGAAAAGGCTCCGCCCGAACGCAGCCCGGAGCCTGCGCCCGGTCAGGACTCGGGTGGAGACGGCCTCAGGCGCCCCGCAGGTCGCGGATGGCCGCGGCATAGTCCGGTCTTCCGAAGATCGCGCTGGCCGCGATCAACACGTCGGCCCCCGCAGCCACGCACCGGGCGGCGTTGGTGGGATTGACGCCTCCGTCGACTCCCACCCGGATGGACCGGGGACCGAAGATCTCCCGAACCCGTCGGATCTTGTCCAACGCCGAAGGCAGAAAGGCCTGGCCCGAAAATCCAGGGTTGACGCTCATCACCAGGACGTAGTCCACGTCGTCCAGGACGTATTTCAGGAACTCCGGGCTGGTATGGGGGTTCATGGCCACTCCGGCCCTCATCCCGGCCTCGCGGATCGAGGACAGGACCCGCTGGAGATGGAGACAGGCCTCGACCTGGACGGTCAGGGTCCAGGTGCCCAACTCGGCGTAGGCCTGGACCACCTCTCCGGGGTTCTCGATCATGGTGTGCACGTCCAAGGGGCGCGGGGCACGTCCCTTCAGGTGCTGGAGGACCGGCGGCCCGAAGCTCAGGTTGGGCACGAAGTGACCATCCATCACGTCCAGGTGCAGCAGGTCTGCGCCGGCCTGACACACGGCCTGGACCTCCTCGCCCAGACGCCAGAAGTCGGCAGAGAGGATCGATGCGGAAATCAGCAGTTGGTTCACAGCTTCTCCCGGCTCAAGAGCCTGTTGTTGAGGTAGGTCTCCACCTGGGCTCCGGGCGGCCCCGAAGCCCAGAGATCCAGAGTATTCCCGGCCATGTGGGTGCCGCGGTAGACCACGTCCTCCCCGGCCTCCGAAGTCACCACCACGCGCACCTGGTGCACGTCGCTGCCTGCAGGCAGTTCCAGATAGAGCCGCCGCTGGAGGAAGACCCGATTCCCGCTGGCACCCGCCGACACCTCGAATTCCACGGCCGAGCCCGGGGTCACCTCCGAGCCTCCTGGAGGCGCCTGGCTGAGAATCCTGCCGCGGGGGGCATCCTGATGGACCGACCAGACCACGCCTCCCATGGCCAGATCGGCCTTCTCCAGGCGGGCGTCGACCTGCGAGAGTTGCTGCCCGACCAGGTTGGGGACGGCCACGGTGGCCACCCCGGCGCCCTTGTTGATCTGGACATCGACCGGGGTTCCCCGGCGCACCCCCTGGCCGGCCTGGGGCTTCTGGCCCACCACCGATTCGGGCTTGTCGGGCGCCTGCTCGGTGAAGCTCACCTTTCCCAGCGTCAGGCGGTGTTCGGAGAGCAGAACCCGGACCTCGCGCAGCGAGCGCCCCTTCAAGTCGGGCACCTGGATCAACTCGGGTCCCAGGCTGACGACGGCCAGGACCTCCCGATCCTTGCGGACCTTGCGCCCCGGCCTGGGGTCCTGGGAAATCACGATCCTCTCGGGGGTATTCCCGGTGTGACGGGTCTCTTCGATGCGCAGGCGAAGCCCCAGCGCCTCCAAGGCCTGGTTGGCCTCGCGGATGTCCTGGCCTTGGATGGCCGGGACCTCGACCTCGGCCGGAATGGCGAAGTAGGAACGGTAGACGGTGACCCCCAGGACCATCGAAAAAACGCAGGTCACCCCTACCAGCAGGGCCAGGACGACGGTGCGAACCGCCGACCACAGGAAGGCGGCGGCCTGCTGCCCGGCCACTCCACCGGGCGACTCCTCGCTCAGCCCCTCCAGACCCGGCTCGTCCTCTGCGTGATGGGTCGTTGTGCTGCTCATTTCACCTCGTCCGCCCGGGTCCGGATGAACCGGCCCCGAAGGTGGGTTCCCGATCGACCGGATCGGGGTCGGCAGATCCCTGCCGGACGCTCGGAAAGCGACCTGGAGCTCTTGGCAAGGCGAGCCGATGCATCGGGAGGCCTCAGGGAACCCAACTTGCCGAGGGGGTTGGCGCCTCGGGCTCCGGCTCGGTCGGCGTCGCGACGGGCGTGGGGGCGGCCGGGTCGGCCACCGTCAAGTCCACGGCGGAACCGCGGGGCACCTCGATCCCCTGGGCGGGAGACTGCTCGAGAATTTCTCCGGGGGCGAAGTCTGCGGAAGGAACCCTGAAGACCTCCCCAACCTGCAGCCCCAGGGCTTCCAGACGCTCCCTGGCCTCTTCGACGGTCGCCCCCTGCAAGCGGGGCACCACCGCCGTCTGGTGGCTGGCCACGTGGATCTCCGTCCCCGAGAGCGGTTGACCTGGGCCCGGATCCTGGCTCTCCACGGCATCCTCGGGGTTGGTCGCCCCCTCTACCACCAGGGTCAATCCTTGACGGGCCACGATTTCCCGAGCCTCCCGCAGGGACTTCCCGACCAGGTCGGGCGCCACCAACCCCTGCTGGCCCAAGGACAGGACCACGTAGACCTTCTGCCCGGCATCCAGGAGGGTCCCCGGCGAGGGGGTCTGCTCGAGAATGGAGTCGACCGCAACCGAGGCGTTTGGCCGGGTGCCTCGGACCACCAGCACAAAGCCCAGATCCGACAAAACCTTCTCGGCCTCTGCTCGAGGCATGCCTCGCAGGTCGGGAAGCTCCTTGGTCCCCGGTCCGCTGCTGACCACGGCCACGACGGTGGTTCCCCGAGTCACCTGCCCCCCGGGCGCGGGAGACTGCCGGATGACCACGCCAGGAGGGATCTGCGAATCCGGCGTCCTGCTCTCTTCCAGGACCAGGCCCAGACGCGAGACCTCCTCCCGGGCACGCGAGAGCGTCAGCCCGGTCAGGTCCGGCACGGTGACCATCTCTCGTCCGCGGCAGACGATGACGTACAGGGCAGATCCGCTGGCCACCCTCTGGCCGGGAGCGGGCCGCTGTTCCAGGATGGTGTCTGGTGGCACCTCTTCCGAAGGGCGCTGGTCCTGAATCCGCAGGTCCAGGCCCAGCGAGGCGGCCTGCCTGCGGGCCTCGACCAGCGAGAGCCCCACCAGGTTGGGCACCTCGACGCGCTCAACCGGGCGCAGCACCGACCAGACCACCCCCGCCAGAAGCGCCACCAGGGCAGTTCCCACCATCAACCACAGCAGCCCTGCCCGCCGGGGCGGAGCCGGGTGACGCCCGCCGTCGGCGGCCTGGGGCGGCCGCGTGCCCCCAGGGAGCGGTGCCGGATTCGGCACCGGCTGGGCCCGGGTCAGGGTCCGGTCCATACGGACCCCAGAGCCAATCGTCTGGAGGGCGGCGAGCATGTCTCCCGCGGAGGGGAAACGATCCTCGGGGTCCTTGCTCAGGGCCTGGAGGACCAGATCCTCGAGATCCTCCGGAAGCCCTGGCCGCAAGCCTGAAGGAGGAGCGGGTTCCTCGTTGACGTGTTTGAGGGCCAGTTGCACCGGATTCTCGGCCACGAACGGCAGGCGCCCGGTCAGCATCTCGTAGAGCAGGACCCCGACGGCGTACAGATCGGCCGGGGCTCCGGCCTGGTCGCCACGCGCCTGCTCGGGAGCGATGTATTGAACCGAGCCCAGCATCTCGCCGGTCCGGGTCAGGGTACGGTCGCCCACCGCTCGGGCGATTCCAAAGTCCGAGACGCGAACCGTCCCGGACTCGTCCAGAAGGACGTTGCGCGCCGAGATGTCGCGATGGATCAAGCCGTGGCGATGGGCCTCCTGCAGGGCGGTCAGGATTCCCCCGGCGATCCGCAGGGCCTCGGGCACCGGCAGCGGTCCCGATCGGTTCAGCCGGGTGCGCAGGTCCTCGCCGCGGACCAGTTCCATGATCAGGAAGATGCCCTCGGGGCTCTCCAGGAAGTCGAAGACCCCGACGATGTTCGGATGGGACAGGGTGGCCGCCGCCCGGGCCTCGCGACGGAAACGCTCACACAGATCCGGGTCGCCTGCCACCGAGTCCAACAGGACCTTGACCGCGACCTCGCGGCCCAGGTGCAGGTCCCGCGCGCGGTAGACCCGCGCCATCCCTCCCTCCCCCAGGAGTTCAAGAATCTCATAGCGGCCAAAAATCTTCTTGCCCTGCATCGCCCGGAGGATTCTGACCGTCCCCTGGGACTCCTCCCCTGCGCCCCCTGCACTCGCTCCGGGTGGACGCGCAAGCCGGGTCTCGACAAGCAGGGAGTCTTCCTGGATTCCACGAAGGGTTGGGGACTGGTTCGGTCCCTGGGCGGTCTTCCGCCCCATGATCGAGCCTGGAGTCACAATACCCCGGGCGGATCAGGCCCCCGTCCGTGAGGAGAAGTTGAGATGACCCCGAAGTTCGGTTCCGGCTCGAAATCCAAACCCAATCTCCCGGCCAAGGGGAGCGCACCTGCCGCCGGAACCCCGGGAGGCCCGAACAAGGGGCTGATCCGCAAGGAGACGCACGTCAAGAGCGCCCTGGCAGGGAAGACGCCCCAGGCCACCGACGACTCCGACAAGCCCGTCCTGGGGGACATCAACGAACCTCTGGACGAGGCCCTGGCCGAGGTTGAGGTCAAGCTGGCCCAGGCCCCCGCGGACCGCGAGCTGCATGTCCGCCGGTACAAGATCCTGCGCAAGATGGCGGATCGCGCCGCCATGCGGGCGGCCCTGCAGCAGGCGGCTCGGCAGTGCGGAGACCCGTTCTTCGGGGTCAAGCTGGCCGAAGCCCTGGAGGAGGAAGGCGCCTACCACAAGGCGCTGGAGTGGCGACGCTGGGTGGCCCAATTCGAGCCCGACGACCCGGACACCATCCGGCGCCTGGCGGCCACGGCCGTGCGCGCAGGGGCCCTGGAAACCGCCGAAGAGAGCTACAGCCACCTGCTGGAGGTGCGCAGCAAGGATGATGCGCCGCTGGGCGGCACCTTCTTCGAAGAGATGCTGGGCAAGGGCCTGGATCTGGAAACCCGCAAGAGCCTGCAGAAGATGGGCTTGCGTCTGCTCAACCAGGCCCTGGCCACGCGCAAGAACAGCCCCTCGCTCCTGGAAGCTGCTGCCCGCCTGGCCTATCGCGCGAAGGATCTCAAAGCCGCCCAGGCCGCCTACGAGAAGGCCATCCACGCCAACTCCAAGCACAAGAACGTCGACCAGTGGAAGTCCGAGCTGCTGAGAGTCTACGCGCACCTGGGCCTGCAGGATCGCTGGCACGCCCTCAACGAGAGCCTGATCAAGAGCCTCTCCAAGGCTGTTCGCGAGGCCCGCGGGGACACCCGCGCCTGGAACATGCTGGCCAACCTTCAGATCCAGGCGGGACGCTTCGAAGAGGCAATCGCCACCCTCAAAGAGTCCCTGCGGGCCGATTCCAAGAATGCCCAGGCCCTCTGGGAACTGGGGCGCCTCTATGTGCGCATGGGCCGCTCCCAGGAAGCGGTGGACTACTACCAGGACATCATCAACGATCCAGGCGAGAAGAAGTCGGTCCGCCGGGCCATCGAACGGGCCCTGGCCGAGCTGTACTTCAAGCTGGGCCGCTACCCCGAGGCCCTGGAAATCTACATGCGGGAAGAGGACTCCAACATCCGCATGATCGCCCCGATCTACGAAGCGGTCGGCGAGATTGAGGAGGCCCAGGCCCTCTACCTCAAGTCGGTGGCCCAGGCCCCCCGCGACGCCAAAGGGCACCTGGGCCTGGCCGAGTACTGGGTCCGCCGCGAGGACTGGCCCCAGGCAGCCGAGGCCGCCCGCGAGGGCCTGCGCTGCACCTACGCCACCGAGGAGGTGCACTCCAACCTGGCGGTGGCCCTGGCTACGGCCCAGATGAAGATGTCCCAGGTCAACGAGGCCCTCCAGACCATGGAAGAGATCTGCGTGGCCTATCCGGACTCGATCCAGCAGATCTTCCGGAAGGTCAAGCTGATCCTCCTCCAGGGCCGCAAGGAGGAGGCCATGCACCTGGCCGAAGAGGTGCGGGTCTCGGCTCAGCACCAGACGGGATGCGCCCCCTCCTCTTCGACCCTGTGGACCCTGCTGGGAGATACCTGCTCGCTGCTGGGTCGAATCGACGAGGCTCAGCAGGCCTACGCCCAGGCGCTGAAATACGACGCCATGGACGCCACCGCCGTGCGTGGCCTGGGCATCCTGGCCGAGAAGCAAGGGGACCTGGCTCAAGCTCTGGAGCTGTACGAGCGCTTCGTGGTGCTGGACCCCCTGAACCTGGCCACCCCCACCATCCGGCAGCGCATCAAGACCTTGCAGGCCAAGGGGTTTCGCCGACCGGCCCCGCCTCCGGTGCTGAGTCCGGAGGTTGCCCACGTCGGCCCCCCTCCCGCCCCGGTCGGCCGACCGGGCTTCCCAGGCCTGCCCCCCAAGCCGGGCGCCGCCTCTGCTGGCCCCCAGAACCGGGAAGGCTGGCTGGGAGACGGCTCTGTGGAGGACTGGTACAACCCTGGAGGATGAGGGACTCGTCGGAGGGGGTCTGATGGTCCAAGAGGCGTTCCAGGCACTGGGGGTCAACGCAGCCATGCTGCTGGCCATCGTCTTCGTGTATGACCTGGCCCTGGCCAACCCCATGCGGTTGCAGACCCCCGCCCTGAAGGTCCTGGCCGGATTCTGCCTCAGCGCCATCGCCGTCTCGGTCATGCAGGTTCCCTGGGTCTTCGGGCAGGGATTCGTCTTCGACACCCGCTCGGTCTTGATCGGCGTCTGCGGACTCTTCTTCGGGGGGATCCCCGTCGTGGTGGTCATGGGCATGGCCGCCCTGGCTCGAGTCCTGCAGGGCGGCGGTCAGGCCGTGTTGACCGGGATCATCGTCATCTCCATCTCGGGCATCCTGGGTCTGGCCTGGCGCCGGCGCCTGAGGCGCGACCTGACCAGCCTGCGGTTCCTGGACCTCTGGAAATTCGGCATCGTGCTCCATGTGGCCATGCTGGTCGCGATGCTGACCATCCCCTGGCCGACCGCACTGGACGTCATCCGGACCATCTGGTTTCCCGTCATGGCCATCTATCCGCTGGCCACCGCCGTCCTGGGGATGCTGATGGTGAACCGCCTGAAGCGGGAGTTGGCCGCCGAGGAGCTGGCTGTCCGCGAGGATCAGTACCGGACCCTCTTTGAGACCATGGTCCAGGGCGTTCTCTGCCACGATCCCGACGGCCGCATCCTGTCCGCCAATCCGGCGGCCGCCGAAATCCTCGGGCTTCCGAATGAGCAGATCGTGGGACGGAATCTCTTCAACCAGCCCTGGTTCAAGCTGGCCGAGGATGGCTCGGAGCTGACCGCCGACCAGAGTCCCTCCCGCCAGGCCCTCACCACCGGACGCCCCGTGCGCAACCTGGTCCAGGCGGTCGATCGTCCTCAGGGCGAACGGCGCCTGGTCCGGACCGCGACCATCCCCCGTCTGGCGACGGGCGAAACCCGTCCAGATCAGGTCTATGTGGTCTTCGAGGATATCACCGAGCGCCGGCAGGCAGCCGCCGAGAAAGCGGCCATCGAAGGCCGCCTGGCCCAGTCCCGCAAGCTGGAGTCCTTGGGACTGATGGCCGGCGGAGTGGCGCACGACTTCAACAACCTGCTGCTGGGCATCCTGGGCAACGTCGAGCTGCTCCGCGAGACGCTGCCCGCGTCGTCCCCCCAGCAGGAGAATCTCGGTTTGATCCACCTGGCAGCCCAGCGCGCTGCCAAGCTGACCCGAGGCCTGCTGACCTTCGGGCGGGGTTCGGTCGGGCACCCCACCTCGCTGGACGCCAACCAGACGGTCGGTGAAATCGCCGATTTGCTGCGGCGCACCCTGCCGGCCACCATGGACATCGTCCGGGACTTCCAGGCCGGCGCCTGGAACATCCGATGGGATGCCACCCAACTGACCCAGGTCTTGTTGAACCTGGCCGTCAACGCCCGCGACGCCATGCAGGGGAAGGGCACGCTGACGCTGTGCACCCGCAACCGGAAGGTCGACCAGAAGGAGGCCCTCTCACACCCCGAGGCCCGCAGCGGCGAGTTCCTGCTGATCCGCGTCCAGGACACCGGCCCGGGGCTCCCCGAGGAGATCCTCCAGCACCTCTTCGAGCCATTCCAGACGACCAAGCCGATCGGTGTGGGAACCGGTCTGGGGTTGTCGATCGTCTATGGGGCCATCAAACATGCCGGGGGCTGGATTGCGGTCAAATCCACCCCCGGCGTCGGTGCCCGCTTCGACCTGTACCTGCCGCGGAGCCTGGCGGCCCCGGAGTCGGCGCCGCTGCCGCCCCCCTCCTCCCAGGCGGCCCGCTCGGCCCGGATCCTGGTGGTGGAAGACGAACCCGTGGTCCAGAACGTCGTCAGCCGGCTCCTGCAGCGCCGCGGACACGAAGTGATCCTGGCCCGGGACGGAGCCCACGCCCTGGAGGTTGTGATGCGGGAGCACGCCACCCTGGACCTGGTTTTGTTGGACATGACCATGCCGGGGTTGACCACCGAGGAGATCCTGGGGCGACTCCGCGCCCTGGCCCCGAACCTGCCCGTCCTGCTCAACTCGGGCAACGCAGCGGGTGAGGCCGTCAAGGCCATGATCGAGAAAGGCCTGGTCCAGGGATTCCTGGCCAAGCCCTTCGACATGCGAGGTCTGAACGAGAAGGTCGAAAGCCTCCTGCTCAGCGCCGAGCGGAGCGCGCCTGCGCCTGCAAGGCCGTAAGCACCACCGTGTCGACGATGTCCTCCGGCTTGCACCCCCGCGACAGGTCGTTCGAAGGGTATTCCAAACCCTGAAGGACGGGCCCCACCGCCATCCCACCCGACAACCGCTCGGCCAGCTTGTAGCCGATGTTGCCGGCCTGCAGGTCCGGGAAGATCAGGACGTTGGCCTGACCGGCCACCGAGGATCCCGGCGCCTTGGACTGTCCGACGCGGGGCACCAACGCGGCGTCCACCTGCATCTCGCCATCCACCTTCAACTCGGGGTCGCGCGCCCGGACCGTGGCCAGGGCTTCGGTCACCTTGTCGATGAGCTCGTGCTGGGCACTGCCCTTGGTCGAGAAGCTCAAGAGGGCCACCCGGGGCTCGGCCCCCAGGAAGGTGCGACAGGAATCCGCCGTGCACAGGGCGATCTCGGCCAACTGCTGGGCCGTGGGCTGGATGACCACCGCGCAGTCGGCAAAGAGCAGGGCTCCGGACTCGCCGAATGAGGGATCGGGCACAACCATGAGCAGGAAACTGGAAACCGTGCGCAGGCCCGGCTTGAGGCCCAGGCAGTGCAGGGCAGCCCGGACCGTGTGCGCGGTGGTGTTGGTGGCTCCGGCCACGGTGCCGTCGGCCTTGCCGGCTCGGACCGCCAGGTTGGCGAAGTAGAGCGGGTCGGCCACCGCCTTGCGGGCCTCGTCCTCGGTCAGGCCTTTGGCTCGACGCAGATCGTGGTACTCCGCGACCCGACGCTCGAACTCCGGACAGGCCAGGTGGTCCAGCACCGCCACGTCGTCCAGCGAGAACCCCAAGGTGGCGGCACGCTGCCGGATGGCGTCGGGCTTGCCCAGGATGGTCAGTCGGGCCAGGTTGCGGTCGGCAATCCAGCGGGCGGCCTGCAGAGTCCGGTCGTCCTGGCCCTCGGGCAGGATGATGTGGCGCAGGTCGGCCTGGGCACGAGCGCGCAACTTTTCGATGATGTGCAAGGTTCACCTCGGAAGACGGGGCCGCAGTCGGGCCGGAATGGGAGGGCAGGTCTTCTCCCGGCCAAGCGGGAACCCTGCCATCCTGCCGCCTGACCACGGCAACGCCTGACTTGGAGGACCCGGCCCTGGTGCGCTCGCGAATCCTGACCCTGTTGGTGGTGATCTCCCTCTTGACGCTGGCCCTGGCCTCGCCCGGGGCTCGTGGAGGCCAACCCCCAGAAGCCCAGGCGTCTCCAACCCCCTCCCCGGAGGGAACCCAGGAGGCCTCCCCGGCCGCGTCCCCTTCTCCCCGGCGTACCCCGTTGGCCCTCCCCTCCCCCGAGGTGGACTACGCCCCCACCGAAGGCATCTGGATTTCGGACACCGACAATGGTCGCATCGTCTACATGAAAGACCTGGACGGCACCGGCTACTATGCCCTCGGGCTGGCCGGAAGGGGGCCAGGCCGCTTCCTCCAGCCCGAGCAGATCTGGGTCGATGTCGAATCCAGGGTCTACGTGGCCGACTGCGGCAACAATCGGGTGGTCCGCTTCGACGACCTGAGGGGTGCGGGCTGGACCGAGACCCGGGGCCTGAACTCCCCGACGGGCGTGGCCGCGCACGGCGACCGGATCTTCATCTCCGACACCGGGGCGGACCGCATCCTGGTCTACCGCGAGTTCGGGGCCGAGCCGGTGGCGGTGCTCTCAGACCCCAGGATCCGCCGGCCCGGCCACCTCTGGCTGGACCTGGAGGGCAACCTGTACGTGGCGGCGGGTGAGGACCCACCCGGTGGCAGGGTCGTCCGCATCCCCGTCAACCTGGATGCCCCCGCCTCAGAGTGGCAGGTCTTCGAAGGACATGGGCTGGAGGGAAGCAGCTTCGCTCCAGCCCAGAGCATGGTGACCTCCCGTGGGATGTTCCTGATCGACAAATCCACCGACCGGCTGGTCCGGGTAGACGACTTCTCGGGGCGCGATGCCCGGGAGCTGGGCCGATACGGGGATGGCCCCAACCAGTTCCGAGGGCCGCGCGGCCTGAGCCAGGACGAGCAGGGGCGGCTCTTCGTGGCCGACACCGGCAACGACCGGATCGTCCGCCTGGACGACATCGGCGGCAACGGGTGGGCCGCCTACCAGACCGCGGACCCCCGCCGCAGCCTGCGCGGCCCCCGTTCGGTCTACGTCTGGTCTCCCCGCCCTCCCAAGCCCGAGCCCTCGCCCTCGCCTTCGCCGAAGAAGAAGTAGGCGGCGCTGAAACACAAAGTCCCGCTCAAGGGGTGAGACTGAGGAAGAAAACTCCGGAGTTGGACTCGGGCGAATTGCGGCCGGCCATCGACCGTTGCAGGCCCAGGTTCAGGTAGACGCTGTCACTGAACATGACCACCAGGCCGGCGGTCAGGGAGAGGTCCTCGCTCGCCGGCTGCCCAGAGAAGTGGAACTTCGAGTAGTTCAGCTCGACCAGGGGCTTGAGGTGGTCTCCGACCTGGTAGCCCAGCCCCAGGTTGGCATCCAGTCCACCTCGAGGCCGACTCTCATGGCGTCCCAGGGGCAAGGTGACGCCCACGTCGCCCAGGACCTGAAAACGCCCCCAGGACTTGCTGGCCACCAGGCGAGGGGTGAGCGAGGGGAAGCCCTGGGTGAGTTCCAGCCGGTAAGGCCCCGCCTCCGGCCCGGAGGGCAGGGCCAGGCCGGACAGGAAGGCCACCGCCGCCGTGCCGTCCGAGCCCTGGTAGAACTGCCAGCGCACCCCCATCTCGACGTCGCCGATGCCCCGCCCGGCGAGTTTGTCCGGATGGCCATCCCCGTCCAGATCGCTGGAGTGGTCCACCCCGTGGACATCCCCGAGCAGCAGGCGCACGTCCACCCCCTCGGTCACCCCATAGGTGAACTCGGTGAAGCACGAGTGCTGACGGGAGTAGTCCGAAGGCCCGAGGGCCCCCTCCGAGTCGAAGGCCCGGTTGGAGTTGGTGAAGGTGTACCCCGGCCCGATCTCCAGGACACCGGGGTCCAGCGGGTAGGGATCGAAGGAGTTGATCATCGCCGGCTCGGGGACGAAGACCTCCTCACCCCAGGCCGGTTGGAGACCGACAGACGCCAGCAGGAGGATCTGCAGGAAGAACCGCATCCAGATTCCTGCTTCCATCTGACAGGCAATGAGACAGGGATCTTTCATGGCGCATTCCCCCAGACATTGAATCAGGACCGCCGAAGATCGGATTTCGGGTCGCCTTTGGGACTCCTGCAGGCGAAGGAATCCAGGTAAGGATGGCGGGCAGACCAGGGATGCCAGTGCCGCCCTCGAAGCCTGCGCCGTGTCCAATTCGACCCGTTCCCGCGAGCGCACCAAGGCCCTGGAGAAGAAGGCCTCCCTGGAGCCCAAGGACGCTGAACTGACGATCAACCTCGGCGAGGCCTACCTGCGCGAGGGACGCCTGGAAGAAGCGGCCCAGGCCTATGCGCGGGCCGCCGAGCTGGACCCCCGGACCGAATTCCGAGCCCTGTACTGGGAGTGGCTGGGCCTGGTCCGTGAGACCCGCGAAGAGCTTGAGCAGGCCCTGGAAGCCTACGACAACTGGGCCGACGCAGATCCCTCGTCGGTCGAACCGGTCGACCGGGCCGGGACACTCCTGGTGGCCCTGGGCCGCTGGACCGACCTGGCGCTGCTGCGACCCCAGTATGAGCGACGCGCCGAAGGCAACTCAGACCTCAAGCTGCTGGAGTCCGTGGCCCTCTTCACCTACGTCATGGAGCAGTTGGGGGCGACCGAGGATCCGTCCCCCATGGCCCGCGCCTACGCCGCTCTGGAGGTCGAGAACCGCAGCATCGCCATGCGCTACCTGCTGGGCATGCTGTTCCTGCGCAGCGGGCAGTTGGAGGCCGCCAACGCGGAGTTCCTGCGAGTCCTGGAGCTGGATTCCGACCGGACCTGGATCGAGAAGCGCTTCTCTTTGGGGTGGCGGGCCTCGTCGGCCTGGTTGATGCTGGGGCGCATCGCCCGCCTGCAAGGTCAGATCCCCGAGGCCCTGCAGCACCTGCAGTCCTGCCTGCAGACCAGCCTGGACAGCCTGGAACCCCTGGAAGAGCTGGTCTCGCTGCTGGTCGAGCAGGAGGTGTATGAGGAAGCCCTGGCGCTGCTGCCGGAGGGCCCCGACGCCCTGGAGATGCCCCCCTGGATCCGGCGACTGCGCACCCGTTGCCTGCTGGGGCTGGGCCGGGTCGAGGAGGCGGCCCGCCTGGTGGAGCCGCGTGAACCGGCGTCCTCGGCGCGACCTCGCAAAGTCCCTGGACCCGATGCCCGGTTCCGCGCGCGACTGGACCAGGCCCAGGCGCACCTTCAGGCTGGCCGCTTCCAGGAGGCCCACGACGCCTACGCCAGCCTGGGACCGGCCCGCCGCCGTCCGCCCGAGGCGCGCCTGGGACTGGCCCAGGCCGCCACGGGGCTGGGCCGCCCCAAGGACGCCGTCCGTCAACTGGAGATCCTGGTGCGCGAGGCACCCGATCACGCGGAAGCCTGGAGCCTGCTGGCCGAAGCCTACCGACAGACAGGCAGCACCCTCCGGCGCCGGTTGGCCCTGGCCCAGCTCGAGGCGGTGCGCCTGGGGCCAACCCCGCAGGCCGTCCACGAGTGGCTGGCGCCCGCACATCCCCAGAGCGGGGTCCCGGGTCTGGGAGTCAGCGCCCGGAGCCTGCCCGGAGAAGGCAACCTGACGGTGACCGGGGTCAGCGGGGCTGAGGCTGCTGCCCACATCGCCTGGACATGGCTTCGCGCCGAGGCCGTCGATCTGGGGCTGCCCGACCCCTCCAGGTGCGATGTCCACGTCCATGTCCGCGCCCTGGGCCCCATCCCGGGGGCGACCGAGCTCCTCGAGGAGGCACCCGTAGGCTGGCCCCTGGCCGCGGTCGAGCCGGAGATCTGCGGCGAGGACGTGGGACTGGCCGTCCTGGCCGCCCTGGCCGGAGCCCTGGAGCTGCGCTCGCCCTCGGGGCGCACGGTGGTGGCCGGCCGGGTCGATCTGACAGGAGCCGTCCACGGCTCGCCCACCCTGGTCGCAGGCCTGGCTCAGCTCTGGGAAGGTGGAGGGTCCTGGAACCGCCTGATCCTGCCCCGGACGATGGCAGCAGAACTGCACCGCCTGCCTGAGGAGATCTGGACGACCTCGGACATGATCCTCTGCGCCAACGCCGCCCAGGCCCTGGTTCACCTCAAGGAGGAAGAAATCGCATGAAGCCGAGCCCCCGGGAGATCGACGGGCACGCATGATGCCCCTGCACAGCCAAGACCTGGCCCGGGCCCTGGCCAGCGCCTCGCAGGAGGCGCACCGCCTGGCGCACCCCTTCCTGGCCACCGAGCACCTGCTGCTGGGGCTGGTCGCCGAGGTGGACTCGGGGGCCGGGAACTTCCTGCGCCGCCGGGGATTCCAGCCCCGCAAGCTGAGATCCGCGGTGCGTTCGCTGGTGGGGCGCGGCGTCCGCCCCAGCGAAACCGAGCCTCCTCCCACCTTGCGGGCTCTGGGGATCCTGCGCCTGGCCGAGTATCTGGCCCAAGGCTACGGCGAACCGGTGAACACCCTGCACCTGCTCTGGGCCCTCCTCCAGGATCGCGATTGCGACGGAACGCGCCTGCTGATCGACGGCGGCGCCGAACCAGCCACCTGGATGGCCGAGTTGGAGGAGCTGCTGGCCGAGCCGACTCGCCGCCGCCCGCGGGTGTTCACCTTCGGCCAGGGGGACCGCCCCGCGGCCCAGGTGGCCGAGGCCAGCCGCTGGCGGGAGCGGCTGCTGGCGGCCGGGGAGCGGCTGCGCGAGAAGATCGTGGGCCAGGACTCTGCCGTCGAGCGGGTGGCCGACACCCTGACCCGCTCCTGGGCCGGCCTGCTGGGGGCCGGACGCCCGATGGCCAGCTTCCTGTTCGTTGGCCCCCGGGGTTCCGGGAAGCTGACCCTGGCCCGGAACCTGGCGGCCTTCCTGTATGGAGACTCCGAGCGGGTCATACGACTGAGCCTGGATGAATTCAGCGACGAGCTGCGGGCCTTGCGTCTGCTGGGGTCCAACTACGGCGCCCCCTCCGAGCAGGAGGGGGTCCTGACCCGTCTGGTTCAGGAATACCCCTACTCGGTCGTATTCCTGGAAGACGTCGAGCGGGCCCATCCGCGGGCCATGGAGGGGATCCACCAGATCCTGGAGCGCGGGCACGTCTTCGATGGCCGGGGTCAGAGAGTCGAGTTCCGTGACAACGTGGTCATCCTCTCGGTTGCGGTGGACCCCGAATTCTTCGAGCGGGAGGCTCCGGTCGGCTTCCGGCTGACGGCCCGGGACGTGATCACGACCCAGGAGCGCATCGAGCGCGAGATCATGCCCGAGCTCGAGCGGGTCCTGCGGGCCGACACGCTGGGCCTGGTGGACGAGGCTGTCTTCTTCCCACCCCTGGGCGGACGCGAGATGACCGAGCTGCTCCGAGCCTGGACTCGCGAGCTGACCCACGAGATGGCCCAAAAGCGCAACATCCGGGTGTCCTTGAGGCCAGAGGTCAACCAGCGCCTGATCCGCCGCGGCAACGAGATGGGCCAGGGAGCCGGAACCCTGCGCCGGCTCTTCGTGCGCGACGTCGCCAACTCGCTGGCCCGTGCCATGCTGGAGAACACCATCCGGGAAGGCGACTCGGTGGAAGTCTGCGAGGTGGACGGGACGATCGTCGTGCGCCGCGCCGGCGCCGAGCCCGAAAAGCCAGGGAAGAGACGCCGGCCGGTTCGCCATGCTGCGCGCGCGGCGGCCCCGGGAGAGACGTCGAAAGAGCCGTTCGAGCCGGACCCCGAGCAGGAATCCTGAGCCTGACGGTGCCCGGAGCCCCCTCGGCCTGAGACCGGTCGGGTGAGCGAAGGCCCCTCCTCGCAACCGGAATCGGTGCGCGAGGAGGGGCCTTCGCGGATCAGCGGTGTTCTTCGTCCAGAAGGACCCGGCCCGACTCCCCGGCGGCCTGGGATGGGAGCTCTTCCTGAACGGGGGGCGGCGGCGGAGCCCCTTCCAGCACCACGACGGACAGAGGTGGAACGGTCAGGGGCAGCGAGAAGGTCTTGCGGTCCCACTCCCGGGCCTCGGCCTGGATCTCCAGAGCCGGGCAGACCCCGCTGCCGCCGTATTTCAGCTCGTCAGAGTTCAGCCGCACCTTCCAGGTCCCCCCCCAGGGCAATCCGACCCGGTGCTCCTGGCGAGGAACCGGCGTGAAATTGCACACGAAGGCCAGGGCCTTGTCGCGCCCGTAGGGGAAACGCAGGAAGCTGACCACGCTGGACTGGGTATCGTCACACTGGATCCACTCGAAGCCTCCGGGGCGGCCGTCCAACTCCCACAGGGCCCTCTCCTGCAGATAGAGCTGGTTCATGTCGGCGCTCCAGCGCTTCAGCCCGTCATGTTCCGGAAGGTCCAGGAGGTGCCAGTCCAACGAGCGCTCTTCCCACCACTCGTTCCACTGGCCGAACTCCCCCCCCATGAACATCAGCTTCTTGCCGGGGTAGCCCATCATGTAGCCGTGCAGGAGGCGCAGGTTGGCGCGCTTCTGCCAGTTGTCTCCGGGCATCTTGTCCAGCAGCGACTTCTTGCCGTGCACCACCTCGTCGTGAGACAACGGCAGCATGAACTCCTCGCTGTACTGGTAGAGCATCCCGAAGGTCAGGTTCCGCTGATGATACTGTCGGTGGATGGGATCCTTCTCGATGTACTTCAGGGTGTCGTTCATCCACCCCATGTTCCACTTGAAGGTGAAGCCCAGCCCGCCCTCCTGGACAGGACCGGTGACCCGGGGCCACGCCGTGGATTCCTCGGCCAGGGTGAAGCAGCCGGGATGGTGGTCGGCCACGGCCATGTTGAAGTCCTTCAGGAACTGCACCGCCTCGAGGTTCTCACGCCCGCCATACTGGTTGGGGATCCACTGGCCGTGTTGACGGCCGTAGTCGCGATACAGCATCGAGGCCACCGCGTCGACCCTCAAGCCGTCGATGTGGTAGCGGTCCAGCCAGAACATGGCGCTGGAGATCAAGAAGTTGCGAACCTCATTGCGCCCGTAGTTGAAGATGAAGGTGCCCCAGTCGGGGTGGAAGCCCTGACGCGGATCCTCGTGCTCATACAGGCAGGTGCCGTCGAAGCGGGCCAGGGCATGTCCGTCCGTCGGGAAGTGGGCGGGAACCCAGTCCAGGATCACTCCGATTCCGTTCTGATGGAGTGTGTCCACCAGGAACATGAACTCTTCGGGGGTTCCGAAGCGGCTGGTGGGGGCGAAGTAGCCGACCGTCTGGTACCCCCAGGAACCATCGAAAGGGTGCTCGGTGATCGGCATGAATTCGACGTGGGAGTATCCCATCTCCCGAGCGTAGGCCGCCAGCTTCGGCGCCACCTCGGTGTAGGTCATCCAGCGGTCGCCCTCTTCGGGGACCCGCATCCAGGACCCCAGGTGGACCTCGTAGACGTTGACCGGACTGCGCCGCACATCCCTGCCTGCGCGAGCCTCCATCCACTCCTGGTCGCTCCACTCGTAACGGGAAAGGTCCCAGATCCTGGAAGCCGTGCGAGGCCGCAGCTCGGAGGCGACCCCGTAGGGGTCCGCCTTCTCCATGGTCTGTCCGCCGAACTTGGGCTTGATGGCGAATTTGTAGAGCTCACCGTGACCGACCCCGGGCAGGAATCCCTGCCAGACCCCGGTGGCATGGCGCAGGTGCAGGGGAGTCCGTCCGTGTTCCCAGTGATTGAAGTCCCCGATGACGGAGACCTCCTCGGCATTGGGCGCCCAGACCGCGAAGTGAGTCCCCCTCTGCCCGTCCAGACTGGCCAGATGGGCTCCCATCCGCAGATAGGCCTTGTGGTGCCTGGCCTCCGCCCACAGATACTCGTCATACTCCGTCATCGCGGGAAGATTGCCCAACGTCTCGGTCATATCCGTCACCCCTTCGCCTGGTATGCGGGAAGTCTAGCACACCCTGTCAAGGAAGGCCAGATTGATGCATACTCAACTTTATGGAAGCCCGTCTTCAGGAGCCCTTCGAGTCACCAGGCAGCCACAAACCCCACGGTGAGGGGCCTGCCCCGAAATTCATTGCAGACGCACCATCTACCGCGAGGAGGCTTGCCAGGAACTGAGAGGTCAAGACAGAATCCGGCGCCCAACATGGATGTTCCCAGGAGAGTGCACATGACCTGCCGGATCGGACTGATGACCAGCGGAGGCGATGCCCCCGGAATGAACGCGGCGGTGCGCTCGGTCGTGCGCACGGCCCAGCATAGCGGAGCCCAGGTCTTCGGCATCCTGGACGGATACCGCGGCCTGATCAATCCCGAGACCGGCATCCGGCTTCTGGACTGTGCCACGGTCAGCGGGATCCTCTCGCGGGGCGGCACCATGCTGGGGACGGCCCGGTGCCGCGAGATGCTGGAGGTGGCGGGCCGCCAGCAGGCCGTCCGAGCCCTGGTGGAGCGTGGGATCGACCGACTGGTCGTGGTCGGGGGGGACGGAAGCCTGACCGGAGCCGACACCCTGCGCCAGGAATGGCGCAACCACCTGCAGGCCATGATCGACGAAGGCACGCTCCCGCCCGGCGTCCTGGAAGAGCATCCGGTCCTGAGCGTCATCGGCCTGCCGGGCACCATCGACAACGACCTGTGCGGCACGGACATCACCATCGGCGCCGACACCGCCTTGCACCGGATCGTCTCCGCCCTGGACGCCATCTTCAGCACCGCAGCCAGCCACCAGAGGACCTTCGTCGTCGAGGTCATGGGTCGGCACTGCGGCTATCTGGCCGTCATGGCAGGACTGGCCACCGGGGCCGAGTGGCTGTTGATCCCCGAGGATCCCCCCCCCGACGGTTGGGAAGAGCAGATGGGAATGGTCCTGTCCAAGGGCCGTGCCAAGGGCAAGAGGGCCACCATCGTCCTGGTGGCCGAGGGAGCTCGTGACCGGCAGGGTCGCCCGATCAGCAGCCACTACGTCCAGCAGGTCCTGGAGGAGCGCCTGGGTGAGGACGCCCGGGTCACCATCCTGGGGCACGTGCAGCGCGGAGGTTCGCCCTCGGCCTATGATCGGAACCTCAGCTCCCTGTTGGGCCAGCGCGCGGCCCGGGAAGCGCTGCGCGAGCACATCGATTCCTCGATCCTGGTGGGGATGCGGGGGAATCGTCCCACCACCATTCCCTTGATGGAAGCCGTCGAACTGACCCGCCAGGCCCAGGCCTCGTGCACCCACGATGCCGAACTGAAGGGCTTGACCCTGCGCGGACAGTCCCTGGCCGATGCCTACCACCTCTTCCAGGTCGTCAACGGGCCCCCTCCGGCAAACCCCGCCGGCAAGCCCCGCCGGATCGCCCTGGTCCATTCCGGCGCTCCCGCCCCGGGCATGAACATGGCGGTGCGGACCTCGACGCGCTGGGCCCTGGCCCAGGGGCACGAGGTCCTGGGCATTCGAGGTGGCTTCGCCGGGCTGGCCCGAGGCGATGTCGAGGAGCTCGACTGGATGGGGGTCTCGGGATGGGCCGGGCTGGGTGGCGCGGAGCTGGGGACCAGCCACGGGATCCCCTCGGGCCCGGAGCTGTACTCCGCCGCCCGGGTGCTGGAGGACCACGGAGTGGAAGCCCTGCTGATGATCGGCGGGTGGTCCGGATACGAAGGGGTCCACCGGCTGTACCGCGAGAGGACCGACTACCCCGCCTTCCGCATCCCCATGCTCTGCCTTCCGGCCAGCATCGACAACAACCTGCCCGGGTCAGAGTTCAGCGTCGGAGCCGACACGGCCCTGAACAGCATCGTCGAAGCCGCCGACCGGATCAAGCGCTCGGCGGTGGCCAACCGCCGATGCTTCCTGGTCGAGGTGATGGGCGACATGTGCGGCTACCTGGCCTACATGAGCGGCCTGGCCACGGGTGCCGAAAAGGTGTACCTCCACGAGAGCCCCCTGACCGCTGCCCGCCTGCTCGAGGATCTCCAGGAGCTGAAGGGGTCCTTCGAAAAGGGACGCTCCGTCGCCCTGGTCATGGTCAACGAGAAGGCACATCCCCTGTACACCACCGGAGTGCTCCGGGCCCTGTTCGAAGAGGAAGGCCGCGCCCAGTTCGACGTGCGCCAGGCGATCCTGGGGCATCTGCAACAGGGGGGCGACCCGACGCCCTTCGACCGCACCATGGCGGCCCGCCTGGCCCGAGCCGCCATCGAGCATCTCCAGGAATCCCTGGAACAGGGCTCGGATCTGTGCGGATTCCTGGGCATCCAGCCCCAGGGCATCAAAGTCTGGGACTTCCACGACTACACCCGGATGATCGACGAGAACCACCGCCGCCCCCGGAATCAATGGTGGCTGGACCTCAACGTGGTGGTCGGCGACATGGCGGCCACCTGAGACGTCGATCCCCAAGGCCCGCCCCCGGACAACCAGGGCCGGGCCCTGGGCAGGTTCAGGTCCAGGCCTCCAGGGGATGGACCTGCCCGGGTTCCTGGTAGGGCGAACGGCTCAAGGACTCGGCCCCGGTCTCGGTCAGCACGACCAGGTCCTCCACCCGACACCCTCCGACACCTGGGACGTAGATTCCCGGCTCGACGGTGACGGTCATGCCGGTTTCCAGAAGGGTCTTGGACTCGGGGCGCAGTCCGGGGCCCTCATGCACGGCCAGTCCGACCCCGTGTCCCAGGCTGTGGCTGAAGGCGGGTCCGAAGCCGGCGCGGACGATCACCTCGCGGGCTACCTGATCCACCTCACATCCTCGCAGCCCGGGGCGGATGGTCTCCATTCCGGCGCGATGGGCCCGGCGCACGATCTCCAGGATCTCCAGCGAGCGCTCGTCGAGGTGCCCCAGCCAGATGGTGCGGGTGATGTCCGAACAATAGCCGTCCACCAGAGCGCCGAAATCGACCGTCACCAGCTCCCCGGGCTGAATCGGGCGATCGGTCACCCCGGCGTGGGGGTAGGCTCCGTTGGGGCCCGAGGCCACGATGGTGTCGAAGGAGGGCTTGCGGGCCCCGCACCTGGCCAGGCGGTATTCCAGTTCCGCGCAGAAGTCGGCCTCGGTCACCCCTTCCTGGAACGCAGGGAGCGCCGCCCTCCAGGCCTCGTCAGCCACCCGGGCGGCCCGGCGCACGGCCTCGATCTCGTCGGGAGACTTGATCTGCCGGATCAGCTCGACCAGTCCCGAGACGGGTTCCATGGCCTTCACCGGCCCCTGGGCCTCCTGGAGGTCCTCCTGGGCCTGCCGGAAGGCCGCCACCGTGAGGTCCTCGCCCTCAAAGCCCAGGGTCCCGGACCACCCCTTCTCGGCAAGCCAGGCGGCCAGACGGCGCGACAGACGCAGGTCCTCGTTGGAACGGAAGTGGACCAGCTCCACGTCCGGGCACTGGGACTCAGCCTGGGCCCAGTAGCGCCCATCGGTGACCAGGGCCACCCGATCGCGAGACAGGAAGAGCCAACCGCTCGAGCCGGTGAAGCCCGACAGGTAGCGGCGGTTCTCGGAAGCGGTGATCAGCAGGCCGTCCAGGCCCAGGTTGTCCAGGCTCTCCAGGGCCTGGGTGCGGCGAGTCGCGGTGAGGGTCACTTGCCACCTCCTTCTTGTTCAGACGAGTCGGCCGTCGGGGAAGGCCCGTCAGCATCCGGCATCCACTCGCCCCGGAAGACCTGGCGGGCGGGCCCGACCAGGCGCACCCGACCATCCTCCTGCCACGCCACCTCCAGGGACCCTCCGGGAAGATCCACCTGCGCCCTGCGGCCCGTCAGGCCGGCCATCGAGGCTGCCACCAGGGCCGCGCAGGCCCCGGTCCCGCAGGCCAGGGTCACCCCGACGCCCCTCTCCCAGACCCGGACCTCCAGGTGGTCCGGGCCCAGGACCCGGACAAACTCCACGTTCAAACCCTGGGGATGGCGGCGCTCCAACACCGGGCCGTGCCGCTCGACGTCGGCCGAGTCCAGGTCCTCGACGAAGACCACCCGATGGGGATTGCCCAAGGACAAGGTGGCGCAAGGTCGGACCTCCTCCCCCAGCATGAGGAAGCCGGGTCCCTCCAGAACCTGGGGTTCTCCCATGTCGACCTGGACCACCCAGGGGGCCGGCGCGGACAGGATGCGCACCTCGCGCGGTCCGCTGCGGGTGGAGACCTCGGTCCGGTCGCCCTGGAAGAGGGACTCGCGCTGCCCCAACCCCGCGACGCAGCGGATGGCGTTTCCGCACATCTGCGCCAGCGAGCCGTCGGCGTTGTAGATCTCCATGCCGAGGCCGCCGGCGATGGGGGTCACGAAGACCAGACCATCCGCCCCGATGCCCCGGTGACGGTCGCAGACCTCCCGAGCCAGGGCCTCGGCCGCAGGCGGCGGGCCCTCCGGGGTCAGGGTCAGGACGAAGTCGTTGCCCAGGCCCTCCCATTTCCAGAAGGCCAGGGGGAGCGGGAGATCCCTTTTCATGGCCGAGTTGCCGGGGCGGTCAGCCGCACGGCGGGCGTTGCACCAAAGGCCTCGTTGATGAAGGCTGGACTCATCGGACGGCTGGGCGTGACGGTGGTGATCGAGTGCTTGTAGATCATGTTCAAACGCCCCTCCGCGTCCTCCAGGAAGACCGTGAAGTTATCAAACCCCCGGATGGAGCCTTTGAGCTGGACCCCCTTGGCCAGGTAGATCACGGCCACCTGGCCCTCCTTCTTGAGGGCTGCGAGGAACGCGTCCTGAAGATTCAACTGCACGGTGGATTCCTTCTCTCGGGGGGCCCACCTGACGGTGTGCCCCTGGATTCTTTCCGGTCGCGGCAACCGGCTTCGAGCTGCGCCTCCTCCAGGAAGCGGCGAATCCGCTCCTCGGCCGCCTGGAGGAGGGCCGGCTGGAAGTCGATCCACTCCAGCCCGGGCTCGGCCCGCAGCCAGGTCTCCTGGCGCCGGGCGTAGCGGCGAGTGGCCAGACGGATGTCCTCCAGGGCCTCCTGAAGGGGTCGGCTCCCCTCGACCACGTCGAGGATTTCGCGATAGCCCAGGATCCGGAGGTGTCGCAGGCAGGGGCCCCACCCCTTCTCGGCCAGACGGCGCACCTCCTCCACCCAACCGCCCGCGACCATGGCCTCCAGGCGCCGATCGATGCGCTCGGCCAACACCTCGCGAGGAACCCTCAAGCCCAGCTTCAGACGGGGATGATCCGGCGGGACCCGGCGGCTGACCTCGGAGAAGGCGCGGCCGGTCTGGATGCAGACTTCCAGGGCCCGGATGAGCCGACGCCGGTTGCGAGGGTCCACCTTGCCTGCGGTCTCCGGGTCGCGGGCCTGCAGATCGGCCAGGAGGGAGGGCGTCTCGCGGGCTTCCAGGGCGCGACGCAATTCGGGATCCGGGGGGACCTCCACCAGGGTGTAGCCCTCCAGAAGGGCCCGGAGGTACAGGCCCGTTCCCCCGACCAGCAGGGGCAGGCGCCCACGGGCGTGGAGGTCCTCCAGGGCAGGTCCCGCCAGCGACAGGAACTCGGCCAGGCTGAACCCCTGGTCGGGATCGCGCAGATCCAGCAGGTGATGGGGAACCCTCGCGCGGTCTTCGGCCGAGGGCTTGGCGGTCCCGACATCCAGCCCCCGATAGACCTGGGCCGAGTCTGCGCTGACGATCTCGCCCCCCAGACGCTCGGCCAGAGCCAGGGCCAGGGACGACTTCCCCGAGGCAGTCGGACCCATGATCGCGACCACCGGGCCCCTCATCGATGGAAGAGCCGCTCCAGGGCGCGGCGGTCCAGGAGGATCCGGGTGGGGCGCCCATGCGGGCAGTAGCGCGAATGCTCGACCTCGAGCATGTCGTGGACCAGGCGGGTCATCTCGGCATGGGTCAGGGGGTCTCCGGACTTGACCGCCGCCTTGCAACTGACCATGGCCCGCAGGCGCTCGCGGAACCCCTCCTGCACGGTGCTTCGGACCGTGACGCCCCCCTCCGCGGCCTCCTCGACCAGAGCCCGGAAGGCCTCCAGCACGCGTCGCGCCGGGAGGCCGACCGGCACCCCACGCAGTTGAAAGGCATCGCCTCCGAAGGGCTCGACCTCGAAACCCAGCTCGCGAAAATCCTCCAGGTGCCCCCCCAGGAACTCGGCCAGCGGGGGGGGGAACTCGAGAACCTCCGGGACCAGGAGGCCCTGCGATCGCTCCCCCATCGGCGCCAGGTGACCCAGGCGTTCGTAGTTCACCCTCTCGTGCGCGGTGTGCTGATCGATCAACCAGAGGTCTCCATCCACCAGGCCCACCAGGAAGGTGTCGTGCAACTGAGCCAGCGGGACGAAGCGGGGACGGACGGGTTCGCCCACCCGATCGCTCCGAGCGGCCTTCTCGGAAGCCTCGCCCTCCTGGTCTTGAAGCGGACGAAGGAACTCCAGGACCGCCTGGGTGGGGGGAGGCGGCAGGGATGGGCGCGGGGGTGGGAGCGAGCTTCGCGGGGAAGAGCCCTCGCCGGACCCGGTCTGCTCCCAGGTCCCGCTGTCCAGGGCGCGCTCGAGGTGGCGTGGCTGGACCGGGTCGGCCCCCCGGGTCTCCAGGGCGTTGGCGACGGCCCGGAACAAGGTGCTGAAGACCGGCCGGGGCCGGGCAAAGCGGACCTCGAGCTTGGTCGGATGCACGTTGACGTCCACCTGGGAAGGGTCGACGGTCAAGCGGACCAGCCCGACCGGAAAGCGCCCCCTCTCCAGCAACGGCGAGAATCCCTCCACCAGGGCCTGGGACAGCGCGTTCGAGCGGATGACCCGACCGTTCATCAGGAAGATCTGGGCTGCCCGCGTGCTGCGCGCCTCGGGCGGAAGGGCGACCAGACCGTCCACCAGCAGGCCCTCCCCCTGCCCTTGGATGGGGACCAGCCGGTCGGAAGGGACCTTCCACAGGCGCGAGAGCCGCTCCGCGGTGGGCAGGCCGGCCGGAAAGCTGAAGAGCTCCTTGCCGTTGGAGGTCAGGCGGAAATGAACCTCCGGCCAGGCGGCCGCCAATCGGCCGACCAGATCGGCGACCTGCGCGGTCTCGGCGGCGGGGCTGCGCAGGAACTTGCGGCGGGCCGGAGTGTTGTAGAACAGGTCCCGAACCGTGATGCGCGTCCCGGGGACTCCGGCCACCGGAGCCACCCGCAGGGTCTCGGAACCCTCGATGCGCAGTTCGGTCCCGTGCTCGGCGTCGGGTTCGCAGGTCTGGATCTCGACGCGGGCCACGGCGGCGATGCTGGGCAGGGCCTCCCCCCGAAAGCCCAGGGTGACCAGCTCGTCCAGGTCCTCCCATTGACGGATCTTGGAGGTCGCGAAGCGCTGGACCGCCAGCCGCACATCGGCCTCGGACATGCCGTGTCCGTCATCGGTCACCCGGATCAGCGTCGAGCCCCCCCCCTGAAGCTCGATGGTGATCCGCGAGGCGGCAGCGTCCAGCGAGTTCTCGACCAGTTCCTTGACGATCGAGACCGGACGCTCGACCACCTCCCCGGCGGCGATCCGCTCGGCCACGCTCTTTTCCAGGATCTGAACCCTCGTCACGTTGCCTCCTGGCGAGGGGGACCTCGCCGCGCGCGACCTTTCAGGGCGTGGTCGAACGGGTCCTGCCGAAGGGGCGTTCTGTCGGTCGGTTCGCCGCCGGCCCGGCGCCCGGACCGGCAGCCGGAGGAGGTGCCGGACGGACCCAGGGCATCCGGAAGAGCAGGTAGTCCGGAGTCTCCGCGATCAGGCTCGCCCGGTGCCGATCCCGGGCCAGCTCCACCCAGCCCCGGCTGGTCCGACGGACCAGAAGATACTCCACGGCCAGCAGGCCTCGACGAGGGGCCTTTTCCAGGATGCTGTCGTCATAGGTATAGGCCAGCGGGCGGCTGGAGATGATCAGCGAGGCATCCATGTCCGTCGCCAGGATGGCCTCTGTGGGCAATCCTGCCACCAGGGCCCATTCCGGGACCGGAGCCTTGGCCGACCTCCCCCAGGGGGCCAGCTTCTGATGCCGGCCCCAGTCCAGGTTCGCCTGCACGACCAGCAGGGCCCCTACCCCGGCCAGGACGAGCCACAACCCGCGGCGCGCGGCGGTGCGGCGATAGCAGAATCCCGCTCCCAGGATGGCGGCCAGGACCAGCAGGGCGACCAGAGGCGAAATGTGATGGACCATCTCGCCCCACCGGGAATCCACCCCCTGGCCGAGCGGCGCGGTGAGGTGGACCACGAGGACCCCCATCGCCGGGATCAGGGCCGCCGGGGCGAAGACCCCCACCAGGTGGACCGGGACTCCCAGGTCGAGGTAGAAACCTCGCACATCCTTCCAGGTCCGGGTGATCTCACGCCGTCCCAGCCAGGACGCCTCCCAGTTCCGGAGATCCGGCGCCCCCCCCGCAACGGGGTTGGAAGGCGTGAAGACGCGATCTTCCTCCGGCTGTCGCGCGACCTCCACGTAGGGGATGGGCGCCAGGATCCTCCGGGCCCGATCCAGGCTCGCCTCCCAGGTGCCGGGGATGTCCAGCTTCTCCCGGAGGCTCCCGGACGGCGCGTCCGAAGGGCTGTAGTGGAATCCCGTGTTGTAGGCCACCGACCAGAGAATGCCGAAGTAGAACAGGACGACCGCCAGCCCTCCCACCCCCCACCGCAGACGGGCTCGAACGTCCCCCGGGGCCAGGAAACCCAGGAAGGGAGCGACCAGGATCCACTCCTCCCGGCTGCAGACCGCGCCCAGGATGGCCAGGGCGAACCCCCAAGGGCTGCCGCGCCAGGCTTGATGGACCGCCAGGACGGCGAAGGGAATCCCCAGGATGATGTCCTGATAGTCCGAGAGCGCCAGGACCTGGAGAGGCGGGTAGGCCAGATACATGACCAGGGCTGCGACGCCGCCCAGCGGGTGCCCGAAGGCCCGCCAGCCCAGACCGAACGCCGGGAAGGCCCCCAACGCCAGGACCGCGATCTGGATCCGACACAGGGTGATCGGCTCGGGAGCCAGGCCATACAACAGAGAGACCACGAAGAGCAGAGGAGCGCGATGGCCGCCCCAGGTCCAGTTGTCGCTGTAACCCGCGTGGATCGTCTGCTGGAAGTGGCCGACCTGGGAGTAGTTCCAGAAGATCTGGTTGAAGACGGCAAACGAGCCCGACCCGGTGACGTTCAACGACTGCACCCGGTCCAGGGCCGTGGCCGACAAGACCCCGTACCAGGCCAGGGCTGCCAGAGCTGGCAGGATCCACCACACCCACGTGGACTTCCCATGCGGGTCGGCGTTCGGGACGGGTGCGGCCATCCGGCTCATGGCCCCGGGGGCCCCGCCAGGGCATCCAACCGGACGAAACCCAGACCCTTCCGGCGCAGCTCCGGGATCAGGATCTCCAGGGCCCGCACCGTCTGGCTGCGGTCTCCTCCCCCGTCGTGCAGCAGCACGACGTCCCCCGGGCGGGCCCGGTCCACCACCCGTCGAGCCAGGACCTCAGCCCCAGGGCGCTGCCAGTCCCGGGGGCAGTTCGACCACAGCGCCGTGGTCATGCCCAGGTTCCGGGCCTGGTTCAGGGTCCAGGGTGGACGCATCCCATAGGGCGGGCGGAACCACTCGGGTTCCTGGCCCATGACCAGGGCCAGACTGCGGCGGCCTTCCAGGATCTCGCGGTGGGAGCGCCCAGGCGTGGAGAAGAGCAGGTTGCAGTGGTTCTCGGTGTGGGTACCCACCAGGTGCCCCTCCCGAACCATCCGGCGAACCAGCTCGGGGTGACGGCGAACCTCGCGCCCCAGGCAGAAGAAGGTCGCCTGGACCTTCTCGCGAGCCAGCACATCCAGGATCCGGGAGGTATGGGGCAGGCAGGGACCATCGTCGAAGGTCAGGGCCAGCACCGCCCGATCCGTCCGCCCCCGCGAGAGGACCGGGCCGTAGAGCTGGCTTTCCACATGGACGCCGGGCTCCAGGATCGCCCCCAGGGCCAGGGCCGTGACCCAGGCCCCCAGACTCCAGAACGGCGAAGCTTCGGGAACGACGGCCCAGGCCGCCAGAGCCAGTGCCCCCGTCCCCAGGACATAGGCCAGGCGGTAGTTCTCGTGTACCCAGTCGCGCAGGCACGTGAGTCGCTTCACGTCAGAGCAGTTCTGTGCTCCCCGACGCCCCCCTTCCGCCCTTCAGCCTCCGGAGCCCCACACCGCCCGGCGCAGGGCCTGCTCGTGGTCTGAACCTTCCAGGGGCCCCGAGGGCCCCATCCGCAGTCGGGGCGCCTCCTTCAACTGTTCGGCCGAGATCTCGCCTCTCTTCAGACGACCGTACAGACCGACAAAGACCTTCCGGGGGACCTGCTCGGGCTGACGTCGGACCGACGGCGGGACGGCTCCCGCCCGCCCTTTGGCCAGCACCAGGTCGGCCACGAAGCGAAAGGCGTCCCGCAAGCGGTCCAGGTCGACCGATTCGTTCGAGAGCGCGCGCTGACGGGCGCGCTCCAATTCCTCCACCTGGTCCCACACTTCCAAGGCGGCCCCGCTCGGCAGCGAACCCGAGCGCACGGCCGCCAGGTAGCGCCGATACAGACCGTCCCGGTCTGCCTCCAGGCCCTGAAGGCGAGCGCGGGTCCTCTGTCGGAGGAGTTCCTTCGAACCCGAGCAGACCCGGTCTCGAATCCGACCCAAGAGGCCTGGCTCCCCTGGCCCGGACAAGAGCCGGTGAACCATCCGCTGCAGGCAAGCGGGTTCGAAGGGATTGTGCAGCAACCCGTCCGGCCGGACGGGCCCCTCGGAGAGGAGGGCGGGCCGGCGATGGGAGGAGGCCAGCAGGACGACCTTCAGCGGGGGGTGGCTCTCCTTCAAGGCCCCCACCGCCCTCCAACCCGGAGCCCCCAGCGCCCGGATCGCGGCCAGCAACAGATCCGGAGGGCCCTGCGGATTCACCAGGATCTGCCGGGCCTCGCCGACCGATCGAACGCTGAAGTCCTCCTCCTCCAGGTACTCGACCAGGAGGTCGCGCAGGATCGAGTCCTGTTCCAGGATCAGGATTCGTTTCGACATCACCGTCTCACAAGCTGACCAGGGCCCGGGACACGGGAAGGAACAAGGCCAGCAGCACGACGCCGACGAAGATCCCCACCACGCTGACCACGACCGGCTCCAAGAGCGAGGTCAGGCGGTTCAGCGACAGTTCCAGGTCCTGCTCGTAGAATTCGGCCAGCCGCAGCAGCGGACCGGCCAGATCGCCCGCCTCTTCGCCGACGGCCACCATGCTCCGGACCATCGGCGGGAAGAAACCGCAAGACTCAAATGATTCCGCCACGCCAGCCCCCTCGGCGAGGTCCAGGCAGACCTCCTCCAGAGCCTCGGCCAGGGGGCCGTTGGCCAGGGCGGACGCGGCCACCTGCAGGGCGCCCACCAGGGGCATGGAACTTGAAAGCAGGGTCGCCAGGGTCCGACAGAAGCGCACCATGAGCGTCTTGCGGCAGACCCCTCCCAACAGGGGAAGCCTCAGGACGGTCTTCTGCCACTGAAAACCTCCGTGCGGAGTCTGCAGATGCATCCCGACCAGGGGGAACCCGAGCACGGCCGTGCCCAGGGTGACCGCCCAGACTCCAGGGTCCCCGGCCAGCCGGGTCAGGGCCAGCAAGGCCCGCGTGATCCAGGGGAGCTCCTGAACCCCGCGGAGGATCCCGGTGAGGAAGGTGGGCAGGACGTGGCCCACCATCAGGCCCGCCAAAGCCAGGCAGACGACCCCGACCAGGGAAGGATAGGCCAGGGCAGCCCGGACCCTCTCTTGAAGGCGCACCTCCCGCTCCTGGAGGTCGGCCAGTTGCCCGAGGATGGGCACCAGCGCCCCCGAGGCCTCGCCAGCCCGGGTCAATCCCACCTCCAACAGCCCGAAGGTCTCGCTGTGGCGCGCCATGCCCCGGGACAGGGGGCGTCCCCGCAGAAGCCCGAGGTGGACCTCCCTCCAGGCCTGCACCAGGCACGGGTTGCCTTCCTGGCGGGCCAGGACCCCGACCGCCCGTTCCAGGGGCAACCCGGAGCCGACCATGACAGCCAGTTGTCGAGTGGCCACCGAGCGCTCGCGCAGGGTCGGTCGACGCCTTCTTGCACGACCGGGCCCCCAGATTCGGCTCATTCCCCCTCACCTCCGTGGATCGGCTCGAAGCCGCCTGGGGCGACCAGGGTGGACTTCCAGACCTGGCCGCGACGGGTGTTCAGGTAGACCACGTTGCGGAAAGGGTCCAGGCAGATCCCCGAAGGGCGGGCCTGAATCAGGTCGTCGGGGAGGCGACGCCGGCTCCAGACCTGAGCGTAGCTTCCCGCCGACATCGGTACGAACTCCAGAAGATGCAGGCTGCCCTCATCGACACACAGGACGGCGGAACTCCAGGGGTTCACAGCCACCCCCTGCGGAGAACCCATCCCCTCCTCGGGTCGAAAACACTCTCGGTTCCACCATCCAACCCCGGGCTCGACTTCGTAGTCCGCCGGGGAGGCGGGTTCGCCTCCCACAAGAAGCTGACGCAGGCAACCGTGCTCGGCATCCGCCACCCAGACGACGGAGGCCGAGCCGTCAACGGCGACTCCGGCCGGCGTTCCCAAGGCCGGCTCCCGGGGAGCGAGAGGGCCCCGAACCCGCTCGGAGTCGACCGGGGAGTCGGCCAGGATCCACACCGCCCGATTGGCCCGGTCGGCCAGGACCAGGCGGTTGGCAAAGCCGTCGCTGGCCAGGCCGGCGAAAGTCGGAGTCTTCACCTCGGAGCGAGGCACCAGGGCGTGCACCTCACCCTTCTCGAATCCCCCCGACTCCTTCTGGCGGAAGTAGACGACGTTCCGATGGACCTGGTCGGCCACCCACAAGAACCCCGCCCCGGGTGGCCCGGCCAGCCCACCGGCCCGCGCCGGCGAGGGCCCTGGAGGCAGAGACGGACCCGGAGCAGCACGGCTCCCATCCTGAAGGATCCGGACCGCGGGATCTCCCGGGACCGAGAAGACGAGCCAACCCGCCCACGGATCGCAGGCGATCCCGAAGAACTCACTGGTCCGGCGCAGGGTGCGCAGGGCACAACGGGCTCCACGGGGTGAGAGCACGAGGACCTCGAGCATCTTGAGGTCTCCCTCGAAGTCGTGGAGCGCCACCTCCCAGGTGTAGCCCCGATAAGGTTCCGAATGCTCTCCGGTTCCCGGCGAGACGTCCTCCAGCGGGCAGGCCAGCAACTCCTCCATCCGATTTCCAGCCAGCAGCGTCGCGATGGAGTATTCCCGCCCCCGAAGAGCCAGGCCCTGCCCGGATCCGAAGAGCCCCAAGAGACACGAAGCGGCCATGAAGACCAACAGGATGGCCAGGAGGACCTCCAGCAGCGAGATCCCTCGCGGGCGAGGCCGGCTCACAGATCCCCCACCCGGACCTCGAGGCGCAAAGGCAGCCCTGCCCGCGCCCCCGAGCCCGAAGTCCGCCCTGGAACCAGCTCCAGCCCCAGGAAGCGCGAACCGTGCCTCCGGGAGGGATCCGGACTCCACAGGGCCATCCCCACGACCCCGCCCGCCAGGCGGCGGGGGGGCTCCATGAGACGGGCCTGCGAAGAATGGTCCACGGGAAAATCCGGGTGGTAGAGGAGCCGCTCCAGGACGCGACGCGAACCGTCCAGACGGAATCCAACCACCTGGTCCGCCCGAGGTGGGGGGCCCGGACGCCGGAAGACGACGACCGCAGACCCTTCGGACGAGGCCGTCCAAGGTTGCCCCCCATCCAGCACGGTCGGGTCCGGATGATACAGTTCCCGGCACATCCGGAGCTCGCGTCCCATCTGAAAGCAGGCCAGAGCGGCCTCCCGGAAGCAGGCCCCTTGATCCGTGCCCTGCGCGAAGAAGTGCCGGGCCGCCACCGAGAGTTCTCCCACCGCCGCCAGCACCAGCCCCATCAACCCCAGGGCGACCAGGACCTCGAAGAGGGTGTTCCCCCACGAGCGCGACGGTCGGCGACCAGAGGCGTGGAGCGATTCGGGAAGCAGCCGGCCGCCCTGGACCGGGCTGTCAGAAGAAGGGCTCATGGGCTTCCTCCAGGAGACCCGACGGGACGACCAGCGTCCGCTCGAAGATGGGGAGACGTTCCGACCAGGACAGGGTCTGACGGACCACCCCGCGGGAGACCAGGGTCCCATCGGGGTGGACCTGCACCTCGAAGGAGTGGGTGGAGCTGCCTTCAGGGACGGAGCGGCAGACCGGCTCTCCTGGCGCCAGACCCGTGGCCAGGGCGTATTCCACCCCGGCCCGGGCCAGGAACCAGGCCTGCTCAGAGCGTTCCTGACAGCCGGCCAGACGATAGTCCCGCTCCAAGAAGCTCAGGAACGCCACCCCCAGGACCAACAACAGGGCGATCACCAGGAGTGCCAGGATCAACGCCCCACCGCGCCGCCTCGAGCGGGCCCGCCCCCTGAAGAACCGGCCAATGGACTGTCCCATCGCACTGCCTCCCACCCGCAACTTCTCTCGCCCATCAACAAATCCTCCGTGACCTCCCGAATTAAAAACGACACGACATGCTCGGAGCCAGAATCAGGATGGACTTGAGGTGCCGCTTCCAGCAGCGCTGGGCGGAGTCATAGGCCAGCAAGGCCTGGCGCAGGTTCCCGGCGTCTCCCCCACCCGACCAGCGACGCAGGTGTTCCAGACACCTCTCCAGGCCGGCCAGTTCATCCCTGCCCTGACGCCAGGCCTCGCGCAGGGTCTGGAACTCGGCTCGGGTCAAGCTCCGTTGCCGCCAGGCCTGGCAGAGCTCTTCGAGGTCCTCCCGGCGGCGGGCCAACGTCTGGTCGACCCGGGCCAGCCGGCGGCGCAACCGGTCGGGGGTCAGTCGTCGCTTCAGGGCGTCCTGACAGAGCACGGGGATCAGGTCCAGTTCGGTCATCTCGGCTTCACCTCCGAAGACGATCCTGGCTTCCGAAGCCGGGAGGGATCTGGGAAGAAGCCCCCAGCTTGTTGCCGGGAAGTGAGCGCGATGTAAACACCTGCGGGCGCCAGCGACACCGCAGTAGAATACAAAGATACCTGACGGCAGGAAACTTATCTCTCACGCGGCGAAACATGCAGGATGAGCCAGCCGGCCCGGATCCTGGTCCTGGAAGACGACGACGCGATGCGCGAGCTGCTGACCGAAATCCTGAAGGACGAAGGCCATCAGGTCCTGGCCGTGTCCCGTGGACAGGAGGCGGTCGAGGCCGCCGAACGCGAGCCCCTGGATCTGGTGATCCTGGATGTCCGGATGGAAGGCCTGGACGGATTGGAAGCCCTGGCCCGGATGCAGGAACACCTGCAGGGCGCCGCCAGCCTGGTCGTCACCGGCTACGCCAGCGAGGCCGACTCGGTGCGAGCCCTGCGCCTGGGAGTCTCGGACTATCTGCGCAAGCCCTTTGACCTGACGCAGTTCCTGCAACGAGTCGAGGGGCTCCTCTCCGAAACCCGGCGCCGGCGATTCCGCCAGACCCGCGAAGAACGCCTGCGCAGGCTTTCGACCTGGGCCCTGATGGCCCTGATGCGCACCCTGGAAGGCCAGGGGCTGCCCGCAGGCGTGGTCGAGAACCTCGAGCAGGTCGGCTCCCTGGCGGGACGGCTGGCGGAGGGGGCGGGCATGGAGTCCCCCGAGACCGAAGAAGTCCAGGCCGGCACCATCCTTCTGGCGACCCGACGCCTCTTCGCCCTCCCCGCGCCGGCCCTGCCCTGCCCTGGGCCTCCCTTGGCCCTGGCTGCGATGTGCGAAGAGCCCGGTCTGGCCTCCCGGGTCGCCGACCTGGCGGTCTGTGCCGGCCAGCACTCCGACCCCGACGAGCGCTGGCCCGGACGCTTCGACCCGATCCTCCTCGCGGGCCTGGAAGCCGCCCGTGCGGAGTGCTCCGGCCGGCTCCCCCGGGCCCAGGCCTTGCTGGGACTGGCCCAGACCCTGCTGCACGCCGGGGATCCCCACCTCGCCGGACAAGCCTTCCGGCGGGTCCTGGCCTCGGGGAATCCTCGAGAGAAGGTGGCCGCCTCGCTGGGACTGGCCGAAGTCGCCCTGAAGGCCGGTTGCCGCCCACAGCTCTCCGAGGCCGTCCACTCGGCCCTGCAGGAAGCTCGCCAGGTGGGCCCCGCCGAAACCGGTCGAGTGGCCCTGAAGGGCGGCATCCTGTTGATGCGGGTCGGAGACTCCGAAGCTCGGGTCCTCCTGGAAGAGGCCATCCGGGTAGCCCGGAGGCTCCACCTGGCGTCCGCCCTCTCCCGGGCCCGGCTGGCCCTGTTGGCGCTGGGCCTGCTGGAACCTCCGGACTGGAAGGAGGACCTGGAGCTCCTGCTCCGTCCCGAGAACCAACCCGAGCGACGGGAAGACCTGCCCTGGCTCCTCCCCACCCTCCTGGAGACGGGAACCCCGCCGGGGAGCCTGGCCCGCCTGATCCGTGAGGCTCCCGGAGAGCTGGCCCGTTGGCTGGAATCCGGCTCTCCCTCCGCGTCCGCGCGGCGCCGGGTGGGCTCGCTCCTGACCGAGGTCGGCGGTTGCCTGCCCTTGGACTGCCTGGAAACCCTGAGCGCCGATCCCGACCCCGAGGTCCGTCGGCAGGCCGCCGAGGCACTCCAGAACCGGTCCGCCTCCCCCCTGCGCCCGGTCCTGCGAATCCAGTCCCTGGGGCCTTTGGAGGTCTTCCTGGGAGAGGACGTGATCGAGGAACGGACCTGGCGCTCTCCCCGCGTCAAGCACCTCTTCGCCTATCTGGCGGTTCAGCCCCGTCCGGTCCCCGAGGAACGGATCCTGGAGGAATTCTGGCCCGAAGACGCCCTCCGTGGCCGCAACGCCCTGTATTGGACCACCTCCGCGCTGCGTCGGACGCTGCGCGGTTGGTCCACATCCAACCAGGACCCGGTCCAGCGAGTTCGCGCCCGGCTCTTCCTGAACCCCGAGCTGCCCCGCTGGCACGACCTGGCCGAAGTCGAACGCGCCGCCGCCATTCCCCAGGGCCCTGAGAGGCCGGCCGCGGCTCGCAGGGTGCTGGATCTGGCCCGGGGCCCCTTCTTGGAAGGCTGCTACATGGACTGGGCCCTGCAGATCCGCGACCGGGTGGACCGATGGGTCCGCAAGGCCCTGGCGGACCTGCACCGGCACCATCATCACCAGGGCCTGGAAGCCGAAGCCCTGGAATGCGCCCTGCGCTGGAAGGAACTGGACCCGCTCAGCCAGGAAGCCTGCCGGGGAACCATGCAGTCCCTCCTGGCCCTGAGTCGACCGCAGGAGGCGATCCGGCACTACGAAGGGCACTGCCGGACCCTGCGCCGGGAGCTGGACATGGACCCCCCCCTGGAGTTGATGGAACTGGCCCAGCGCGCCCGGCTGGGACTGTCGTGAGCGTCGCGGCCACTCGTGGCGGAGCCCTGACCCTGATGGGGACGACGGCCCTGGTGCTGGCCGGGCTGGCCCTGGCCGGAAGCGAACCCGCCGGAGGGCTCACCCGCCTGGCGGGAGGGCTGGCCCTGGCGGGGATCCTGGCGGAGCTGGTGGCCACGAGATGGCCGGGCTTCGGCTTCTTCAGCACCGGATTCGCCTTCTGGTTCGCCCTGGCTCTTCTGCCTCCCCCGGCCCCCCGCATCGCCCTCCTGGCTGCCTCCGCAGCGCTGATGGTCCGGGTCGTGCTGCGGGGCGGACCCGGGCTCGCCTGGAAGGCCGGCGAGGTGGTGGCGGAGCTTCTTCCGCTGGCGGCAGGGCTGGCACTTGCAGCCTGGACGCCTGCCACGGCGGGCCCTCTTCCGCAACTGACGGGAGGCGTCGCCTTCCTGGCCACTGCAGCCCTGGTTCCAGGTCTCCTGGAGTTTCCCACGGCCATCCCGACCTCGCGAGGGCCCCTTCTCCCTCTCCTGGCCAGTCTTCCGGCTCTGGGCATCCTGCTGGCCGCCCTGACCCGGATGAATCCGGGAATGCTGCCGGTCATGGTCCTGCCGATCCTGGCGCTCGGACACGCGGCCCGACTGGCGGCCTCCTGGGAGTGCCAGGAAGAGCCCCGCCGCCTGCAGCGCAGGCTGGAGCAGGCGGACCAGAAGCGCGATCTGGCCGAACGGGGGCAACGCCAGGCCAGCCAGGAGCTGGCCTTGAAGATCGAAGAGAAGGCCCTGCTCGAAGTCCTGGCCGAGAACCTGGCCGGACACGAGACGGCCGTCGCCACCGCCCGCAGCGCGCTGGCCGTGGTCCGGCGGATGGTCGCCTGCCGCAGCGCGGTGGTCTTCCTGGCGGAAACCGAAGGCCTGGTTCCCCTGGCCTGGGAGAGCCCTCATCCGGACCGCCTGGCTTCCTGGAAGCTGCTGGGCCTGAAGGATCCGGTGGCCGAGCGAGCCTGGCAGACCGGAGGCAGCGCCCTGGCGCCCCCGGCCCAGAGCGGCCCTGACCTGACCGAAGGCGAGGCGCGCTGGGGACTGGCCGTGGTCATTCCGCGCCAAGGAATCCTGAGCGTCGAGACCGCCCGGCCGGGCGGCTTCGAACAGGCCGACCAGGGTCGATTGGAGCTGCTGGCCCGGTGGTTGGGACCGATCCTGCAGTCGGCCCGTCGCCTGGAGGAACTCCAGGGAGAGTTGGCCCTGCAGCGCCAGGTCAACCAGCGCCTGGAGGGCTGGGCCGCAGGATTGGAGAGAACCCTGCAGGGCCTGCCGGCGCTGTCGGGCTCACTGAAGCCCCACGACGTGCGCCAGGCCCTCCTGGATCTGCTGAGCGAAGTGGTGCCCCACGACCTTCTGGTCCTGAACGCCCCCCACCCGGACCCGACGAGCGGGCAGGAGGACGTCGAGGCCGTCCGGGCCCTGGCGGAAGCGACCCTGCGCAATCGCCGGCCCCTGCTTCTGGAGGACGCGACCCGGAGCCGATTCGCGCCGCCGGGTCCCGGGATCCGAAGCGTCCTGGCCGTGCCCCTGGGTCCAGACGGCCAGGACGCGGGCGTGCTCGTGCTGGGTTCTTGCCGCCTCCGGGCCTTTGAGCGATTCCACCAGGACCTGACCTGGATGCTGGCCCACCAGGCCGGCGTGGCCCTGCAGAAGGCCCGGCTGCACGCCGACCTGCTGGAAACCCACCGGGCCCTTCAGGAATCGCAGGCCCACCTGGTCCAATCCAGCAAGATGGCGGCCGTGGGCCAGTTGGCAGCCGGAGTGGCCCACGAGCTGAATACTCCCTTGGGCGCCGTCCTGCTGGGTCTGGATTCCGCCCTGCAGAGCCTGCCCCAAAGCACCGAGCGGGCTGCCAGCAGGCTCCAGACCGCCCGTCGCGCGGCCCTGCAGGCGCGCGAGACGGTGGCCAAGCTGCTCTTCTACTCTCGCGAGGCGGGCCAGGGCATGCGGACGACCGAAGTCAACCAGGTGGTGAGTGATACCCTGAAGCTTCTGAGGCACCACCTGTCGCTGGCGCAGATCCAGGTGCAATGGAGCCCGGGGCAAGTGAGCCTGGTCCGGGCCAACCCCAACGAGCTTCAACAGGTCCTGACCAACCTGATCCTCAACGCCCGCGACGCCCTCCGGCAATCCGATCCGCCCCGGAGGCTGTGGTTGGCCACCCGCTGCGAGGGCCCTCAGTCGGTGATCGAGGTGGAGGACTCCGGCCCCGGCATCCCTCTGGAGATCCGCGACCGGATCTTCGACCCCTTCTTCACGACCAAGCCCGTTGGACAAGGGACGGGCCTGGGGCTCTGGGTCAGCCTGGAGATCATGCGCCGCCACCAGGGCACCCTGGTCCAGGACTCCGTACCCGACCGGACCCGGTTCTCCCTGCGCCTGCCGGTCGCCCCCGAGGCCCGCGACGGGACATGGGAAACAACCACGCATTGAAAGAAGGCCCCCCCGAGGCGGTGAAGAAGGACCCGGACCTCGGACCCCCTCGGAAGCGCCCGCAGCACCGGCAGCCCCTCTCGTCCATGCCTCTCTCGAGGCCCCCTGGCCGCCGCGGACGCGCGAGCCTGCCTCCATGCTGGGAGTCCGCAGAGCACTCTTCCTGGAGGAAACCATGCAGAAGATTCGAGTTGCCCTGTGGGGGTTCGGCGCCATGGGCAGCGGCATCGCCCGGGTGCTGTTGCGCAAGAAGGGCGTGGAAATCTGTGGGGCCTGCGACATCCATCCCGACCGGGCCGGCCGCAGCCTCTTCGAGGTCCTGGATCTGGAGCGGGGCGATCACCCCGACGTGACGATCGAGCCCGACATCGACCAGGTCCTGGACCGCAGACCCCATGTCTGCATCCTGGCCACCGACTCCTTCACCCACAAGGCCTTCCCCAAGATCTGCCAGGTGGTAGAGCGCGGGATCAACGTGATCTCCACCGCCGAGGAGATGAGCTTCCCCAAGGCCCAGCAGCCCGAACTCTCCGAGAAGATGGATCGCCTGGCCAAGGAACACCAGGTGACCATCCTGGGCACCGGCATCAACCCGGGCCTGATGATGGACCTGCTGGCCATCTGCCTGTCGGGCTGCATGACCGACGTCGAGAGCGTCCAGTGCCGCCGCGTCAACAGCCTCTCTCCCTTCGGTCCAGCGGTGATGGAGGAGCAGGGCGTGGGCGTCTCGGTCGAGACCTTCCAGAAGGGCGTGGCCGACGGAACGCTGGCAGGGCACGTCGGCTTCGCCGAGTCCGTGGGCATGATCGCCGAGGCCCTGGGCTGGAAGGTGGAGCGCTTCGAGCAGCAGATGAAGCCGATCGTCACGACGGTGGATCGGCGCTCAGCCCACGGCTTCGCCAAGGCGGGCGACGTGGCCGGCGTGAACATGACCGGCCAGGGCTTCGTGGACGGGCAGGTGAGGATCGACATGATCCACCCGCAGCAGATCGAGCCCGAGATGGAGGGGACCCACACGGGCGACTACATCGTCCTGAAGGGCAGCCCCGAGGTCAACATGGCCATCCAGCCCGAGGTGGACGGCGGCATCGGAACCATCGCCATGTGCGTGAACATGATCCCCCTGGTCCTCAACGCCGAACCGGGCCTGAAGACCATGTTGGACCTTCCGGTTCCGCGCGCGATCATGGGCGACTTCCGGGACGTCCTCCGGCCCGAGGTGCTCTAGGTCTGGACCCTGCGCTGAGGCGCACTTGAATCCCTCACCTGGACCGCCCGCCGGGCCCGCCCCGGCGTGGCGCCCTTCTCCCTTCGCGTCGGAGCGCGCCGCAGGCCCGACGCCTCGCCAAGAAAGGTCGTCACATGCCCCGAAAGGACGATTGGGGACAGGTCCACAGGGTGGTACTCCGCCCGGAAGAACGGACCGCCAACATCCCCGAAGAGACCAAGAGAGTGCCCTTCGAGATGTGGGTCAAGGGCCGCCTCAAGGCCGACGCCGAGATCGGCCAGGAGGTGACCGTCGTCACCCGCACCGGACGCGAGGTCCGGGGCACCCTGGTCGAGGTCAACCCCACCTACACCCACTCCTTCGGCGATTTCGTGCCGGAGATCCTGACCATCGGCGACACCGTGCGCCAGATGCTCTTCGGAGGATCCGCCGATGCTTCCTGACAGCTACCAGGCCGTGCTCTCCCGCAAGGCCGAGATCATGAAGGCCGCCGTCGGCATGGACTTCGCGCAGTTCGAGAGCGGCTCGATCGCCTTCGACTACGAGGGGATGCTGGCGGCCACCGGTTACTCCCTTCAGGACGTAATCGAGATCCAGAAGGGCTTCTCGGTCGGCAACACGCCTCTTCTGGAGCTGCGCAACCTCACGGAATTGGCACGCAAGCTGGCCCCTCCGGGCAAGGGAGCCCGGATCTTCATCAAGGACGAGGCCGCCAACCCCTCGGGCAGCTTCAAGGTCCGTCGCGCCGCCACCTCGGTCTACCACGCCCGCAAGCAGGGCTACCCCGGGGTGGTGACCGCCACCAGCGGCAACTACGGGGCGGCCGTGGCCTCCTGCTGCGCCATGGCGGGGCTGCGCTGCATCGTGATCCAGGAGTGCTTCGACTCGCGCCGGACGGGGCAGCCCGAGATCATCGAGAAGGCCCGCAAGTGCGAGGCCCTGGGGGCCGAGGTCGTCCAGCTCTCGGTGGGCCCGGAGCTCTTCTACACGTTCCTGCGCACCCTGGAGGAGACGGGCTACTTCAACGCCTCGCTCTACACCGCCTACGGTATCCTGGGCATCGAAACCCTGGGGTACGAGATCGCGATGCAGTTCCGCGAAAGGCTCGGTCGGGACCCCGACGCCGTGGTCTGCACCAACGCCGGGGGTGGTAACCTGACCGGAACCGCCCGGGGCCTGATCAAGGCAGGTTGCCAGGCCCAGGTGATCGCCGCCTCGGTCAACCTCAAGGGCCTGCACATGGCCTCGGACACCTCCTTCAACCGGAAGTCCTTCACCACGGGGCACACCGGATTCGGCATGCCCTTCTCGACCTGGCCGGACCGCTCGGACGTGCCGCGCAGCGCGGCCCGACCTCTGCGCTACACGGACCGCTACGTGACGGTGAACCAGGGAGAGGTCTTCTACATGACCGAGGTCCTGGCTTCCCTGGAGGGCCTGGAGAAGGGCCCGGCCGGCAACACCTCGCTGGCGGCCGCCTTCGCCCTGGCCCAGGAGATGGACCGGGACCAGTGCCTGGTGGTGCAGGAGACCGAGTACACCGGGGCCGGCAAGCACCTCAACGCCCAGCTCTCCTTCGCCCGGCGCAACGGGATCGAGGTCCGCTTCGGCGACCCGGAGGAGGAGGTCCCGGGCCAGAGCATCATCCTGCCCGAACACCCCCGCCAGATCCGGGCCCGAGAAGTCGACCTGGATCACATGCGCCGTTCGCTGATCCGCAACGCCCTGGCCAGCGTCGACCACCCGCCGACGGAGGCCGACCTCGAATTCCTCGCCCAAGAAACCAGAACCGACAAGAAATTCGTCATGGAGGCACTATGAAGAGAACCGACGACTTCCAGGCTCGCCGCGGCCACCTGGCCGGGTTGAGCGACCAGCAACTTCACGAGCGCTTCTGGCGACTGGCCGACCAGCTCGTCGATCCCCTGCTGAAGATGGGCCGGGAGTACACCTCGCCCGCCATCGAGCGTTCGGTGCTGCTGCGCATGGGCTTCTCGTCGCTGGAGGCCCGCCAACTGGTGGAAGGCTGCACCGACCAGCAGCTCCTGGCCCACGGAGCCGGCCACGTGGTGTACCGGTTTGCCAAGGCCCAGGGCCTGGACATCCGCCAGGCCGGCCTGAAGCTGGCCACGGGTGAACACTGGGCCCAGGCCCGGGAACTCTTCACGGGAGGTGCCGCGCGATGAGCCAGGATCACCTGAACCCCGAAGCCCCCATCGATCTGTCCGCGATCCTGCGGGATCTGGACCAGTACCGCCCGCGCCGGCGTGGCTGGACCTGGCGCAAGCCCGCGCCGGGACTGAAGATGGGCCCCTTCACCTATCGCGACTGCACCGAGCCGCTCCAGGCCAGCGTGCCGCTGCCCCCGGCCCACTACTTCGGGGGCATCGATCCCCAGCCGGCCCCGGTGATCACCACCGAGATCGCCTCCGGTCGCTTCGAAGACGATATCCGCCGCATGCGCATGGCCGCCTGGCATGGCGCCGACCACATCATGGTCATCCGCACCGCCGGGCAGTCCCACTTCGATGGTCTGATCGAGGGCACGCCCCAGGGCATGGGCGGCGTCCCGATCACCCGCAAGCAGGTTCGCGCCCAGCGCAAGGCCCTGGACATGATCGAGGACGAGGTCGGCCGCCCGATCAACTACCACTCCTACGTCAGCGGAGTGGCCGGACCGGACATCGCCGTGATGTTCGCCGAGGAAGGCGTCAACGGCTGCCACCAGGATCCCCAGTACAACGTGATCTACCGCAACATCAACATGGCCCGCTCCTTCGTGGACGCCTGCGAGTCCAAGAAGCTGATCGCCTGGTCGGGAATGGCCCAGATCGACGGAGCCCACAACGCCAACGCCACGGCCCGCGATGCCTGGAAGGTCATGCCCGAGCTGATGGTGCAGCACGCCATCAACTCGCTCTTCTCGGCCAAGGTCGGCATTCCCAAGGAGAACATCTGCCTGTCCACCGTCCCTCCCACGGCCACGCCGGCCCCCTGCGTGTTCATGGATCTGCCCTACGCCGTGGCCCTGCGCGACCTCTTCGCAGGCTACCGCATGCGGGCCCAGATGAACACCAAGTACATCGAGGCCTCCACCCGCGAGGCGACGGTCACCCACGTCCTCAACATGCTGATCAGCAAGCTGACCAGCGCCGACATCCAGAGCACCATCACCCCCGATGAGGGCCGCAACGTGCCCTGGCACATCTACAACCTGGAGGCCTGCGACACCGCCAAGCAGACCCTGGTGGGCCTGGACGGGTTGATGGAGATGGTCCAGCTCAAGGACCAGGGCCCCCTGCGCGAGCACGCCCGCGAGCTCAAGGAGCGCGCGGTGCTGTTCATGGAGGAGATGCTGGAGCTGGGCGGCTACTTCGCCGCGGTCGAGGCGGGCTTCTTCGTGGACAGCGGCAACTACCCCGAGCGCAACGGCGACGGCATCGTGCGCAAGCTGGATGGCGGCATCGGCGCCGGCACGATCGTCCTGCGCGAGCCCGACTACCTGGCGCCGGTGACGGCCCACTACGGCTACAACAACCTCGAGCAGTACGGAACCGACGACCCGGCCTCGCTGATCGGCGGGTGCACCCTGGAGGCCCCCGAGAAGATCGTCTACATCGATGAGCTCGACGAGACCGACAACGTGAACCTGCGCATGGCCGAGGTGGCCGAGTTCACCCAGCCCGGCGCCGGCAAGCTGCGCCCCGAGATGGAGTGGCTGGCCGACGGCACCGTCCTGGTCACCTTGTTCTTCCCGACCGGGCGCAAGGTCGCCGAGGCGGCTGCCCTGGAGTTCGGCCGTCGGATGAACCTGACCGACGTCGAGGTGATCAACCGCGAGGTCGGCCACCCCGTCGAGGGCACCCGCATCGAGATCAAGGGCAAGGTGCCCTTCTCGGTGGATATCGACTCGCTGGTGATCCCCGAAGACCCCATCGTCCTGGATGACGACGCGCTGCGGGCCGCCATCGAAGAGAAGCCCATGCGGGTGGTCTGTGGCACGGTAGGCCAGGACGAGCACTCGGTCGGTCTGCGCGAGATCATCGACATCAAGCACGGCGGAATCGAGAAATACGGGATCGAGGTCCACTACCTGGGCACTTCGGTTCCCCCCGAGAAGCTGGTCAACGCCGCCATCGAGATGAACGCCGACGCCCTCCTGGCCTCGACCGTGATCAGTCACGACGACACCCACTACAAGAACATCTCCCGGATCCACCAGATCGCCACCGAGATGGGAGTCCGCGACCGCCTGATCTTCGTGGCGGGCGGGACCCAGGTGGCCCCGGATCTGGCCCGCCAGGCCGGCGCCGACGAGGGATTCGGCCGCGGGACCCACGGCAACCACGTGGCCACCTTCCTGGTCCAGCGCCGCCAGGAACTGGCCGGTTGATCGCCGCGCCGCGGCCGGAAGATTCCGGTCGCGGCGCTCCCCCTCACCTCCGGGAGGTCCCATGCACGTCGAGGTCCTCATCGCCGAGATCGGCTCGACCACCACGGTGGTGAGCGCCTTCACCGATCTCGAGAAGACTCCCCGCTTCCTGGGGCAGGGCATGGCCCCCACCAGCGTCCTGGAAGGCGACGTCCGAGTCGGGCTCCAGGCGGCCATCGAAGACCTGCGCACCCGCCTCGGCGCCCAGGAGGTGACCTGGGACGAGATCCTGGCCACCAGCAGCGCGGCGGGCGGCCTGAAGATGAGCGTCCATGGACTGGTCTACGACATGACCGTCCGGGCGGCCGAAGCAGCCGCCCTGGGGGCGGGCGCCCTGGTGCGGATGGCCACGGCCGGTCGGCTGGAAGAGCTCGACCTCGAAGAGATCCGGGCCCTGAAGCCCAACCTGATCCTGCTGGCCGGAGGAACCGACCACGGCGAGCGCCAGACGGCCCTCTTCAACGCCCGTCAGATCGCCTCCCTGGGACTGGATTCCCCGGTCATCTACGCTGGCAACGTCCAGAACCAGGAGGCCATCCGGCGCCTCTTCGACGGGACCGGAGTCCCATGCCACCTGGTCGAGAACGTCTACCCGCGCCTGGATGAGCTCCGGATCGAACCCACCCGTCGGGTCATCCACGCCGTCTTCGAAGAGCACATCGTCCACGCTCCTGGGATGGAACACCTGCGCGAGCTGGTGACGGGACACATCCTGCCCACTCCGGGAGCGGTCATGGAGGCCGCCCGACTCCTGTACGAGGAGATCGGGGACCTGGTCGTGGTGGACATCGGAGGGGCCACCACCGACGTCCACTCGGTGAGCCAGGGATCCGAGGAGATCTCGCGGATCGCGACGGCCCCCGAGCCGTTCGCCAAGAGGACGGTGGAGGGTGACCTGGGGCTGTACGTCAACGCCCACAACCTGGTGGACCGACTTGGGCGGGAAAACCTGGCCCGAGAGATGGATCTGGACCTGGACGACTGCCTGGCCCGCTACGAACCGATCCCCAGGACCCCCGAGCAGGTCCGCCTGACCGAGCGGCTCTGCCGGGAGGCCGGAATCCTGGCCCTGCAGCGCCACGCCGGCAGGTTCCGCCACCTCTTCTCGCCCCAGGGCCGCCAGACCCTGGCCGAGGGCAAGGACCTGACGGCCGTGCGGACGCTGATCGGAACCGGAGGCGCCTTGACGCGCCTGCCCCACCGAGAGGACCTGCTGCGCGACCTGGCCGACTGCAACCGCACCGGCGAGATGCTCTTCCCCAACCCGGGCGCGTTGGATCTGCGCTTTGACGACCACTACACCATGGCTGCGCTGGGAGTCCTCTCCAAGCGCCACCCCCGGGCCGCGCTGCGCCTGATCCAGCAGAGCCTGGGCCTGGAACCGACCGAAGGGAGTCCGCAGTGCCCTATCCCCGACTGACCACCGACCTCGGCAAGCTTCGCCACAACCTGGACGTGCTGCTGGGAATCTGCCACGAGCACGGCATCGGGATGGCCGCCGTGACCAAGGTGGTCTGCGCCGATCCGCGCATCGTGGCCCTCCTCGAAGACAGCCCGGTCGAGATGCTGGCCGACGCGCGCATCCGCAACCTGCAGTCCATGCAGACCACCAAACCCCGCATGCTGATGCGCCTGTCCATGCCCAGCGAGGTGGAGGCCGTGGTGGCCTGCGCCGAGATCAGCCTGCAGAGCGAGATCCACACCCTGCGCTGCCTGGCCGGGGCCGCCGAACGCCAGGGAGTCCGCCACAAGGTCTTGCTGATGATCGACATGGGGGATCTGCGCGAGGGTATCTTCTTCCAGGACCGCGAGCGGATCCACCAGGCGGTCGAGGAGATCCTCTCGGCCCCCTCCCTGGAGCTGCACGGCCTGGGCGTCAACCTGACCTGCTACGGCGCCATCCTCCCGGACCAGGAGAACCTGGGAGGTCTGGTGGCCCTGGCCGAGGAGCTCCGGAAGCGCTACGGGATCGCCCTGCCCATGGTCTCGGGGGGCAACTCCAGCACCATCGGCATGGTGCGCGAGGGTCGGGCTCCGGCGGGGATCACCAACCTCCGGCTGGGAGAGGCCCTCATGCTGGGCAACGACACCGCGGCCTGCTGCCTGATGGAGGGCCTCCACGGCGACGCCTTCACGCTCTCGGCCGAGCTCATCGAACTCCAGCGCAAGCCCTCCAAGCCGATCGGCACCTCGGGCGCCAACGCCTTCGGCGAGAAGGTCACCTTCGAGGACCACGGCCCCCAGCTTCGCGGGATCCTGGCCGTCGGCCGGCAGGATGTCGTGGCCGAGGGGCTGACCCCGCACGACACCAGAGTCCGGCTCCTGGGCGCGAGCTCCGACCACCTCCTGGTGGACCTCTCCGAAGCCCCGGAATACCGCGTGGGCGACCCGCTCCACTTCAACCCGGACTACGGAGCCCTGCTGCGCGCCTCGACCAGTCCCTACGTGCACAAGGACTACATCGGGTGATCGTCCCGGCCCTCGACGTCGGGGGCCTGCTGCGGGGTCAACCCGCGCGACCTGGGCTCTGTTTCCTCCAAGGATCTGCGGCATTTCCGCAAGATGATGGAGGAAACCGGCCTCCCCCCGGCCGGGAGCACCGGGAGTCCGCCTGCTCTTCCAGAGAAGCCAGGAAGGAGGAGGGCCTCACAGGGCCTCCTCGTGCAGGTCGAGGACCTGGACCTGGGGACAGGCCCGGCGGGCCCGCTCGACGGTCTCGACGTGGCAGGTGAAGACCAGGACCTGGTGGTGCCTGGCCATCTCCCCCAGCACCTCCAGGGCCCGGCTGGCCCTCGGCCCGTCGAAGTTCACGAAGATGTCGTCCATGAGCAGGGGCAGGGGATCGCGCTCGCGCGAGAAGTCCTCGACGAAGCCCAGGCGCAAGGCCAGGTAGAGCTGCTCGGCCGTCCCCCGGCTGAGGGCCTCGGGCAGACGGCTGATGCCTTCAGCCGTCTCCACCCGCAACTGCGACTCCTCCTCCAGGGGGTGGTAGACGCGGACATAGTTCCCGGCGGTCAGGCGCGCGAAGTGCTGGGCGGCCCGCTGCAGCACGAAGGGCTGCCGCTCGCGCTCAAAGGTCTGGCGGGCCCGGCCCACCAGGCGCCAGGCCAGGGTCTTGACGGCCCAACTCCGAGCGAGCTGGCGAGCCCGAGCCCGGGAGACCTCCAGGGTCTGGGCCAGACTGCTGGACTCCTCGGCCCTCACCATCTGCTCGATCTCGACCTGCAGGCGGGTGCGCTCCTCAGCCACCTGGACCCGCTGGCCCTGCAACTCGTCGAGGCGGGCGACCTGCTCGCGCTCCTGCGCCTCCAGGTCGGTCGGAGAAGAGCCCTCCAGATCCCGCGGATCCACTCCCAGCGCATCCCGCGCCCTCTCCTGCTGGCGCAGATCGTCCCGCAGGCGGCCCAACTGAACCCACTGCTCGGACCGGCGGCGGAAGTCCTCGGTCCCCAAGGCACCGCCCGCCTTCAGCAGCTCGGCCCGCCGCTGGCGCACCTGGGCCAGCTCCAGTTGCAGCCGGGTGGGAACCTCCTCGGCCTCCTGCAGGCTCCGCTCCATCTCCTGGCGCCGGGCCTGGTTGGTCAGGGCTTCCTCCCGAGCCGCCACCAGGGTGTCCACCAGGGCCACCCAGCCAGCCTGCTCGCACGGCCCCAGACCCACCCGCCGAGCCGTCTCGCGGGCCAGCTCCAACAAAGCCGCCTGCTCCTGGCGCAGGGCCTGCAACTCCAGGCGCAACTGCTCCAGCCCGCTCAAGCCGCGCTGCAGGTTGCCCAGGCGCCCGAAGACGTCCAGGGCGGTATCCGGCGTCAGCTCGGGATCCAGCCCGGCGGCCTGCGCCGTCTGGGCCCAGACCTGGCGGGCCTGTTCCAGGGCCTCCCGGGCCTGCTCGCACTCTTCGGCGGCCTTCAGCCTCTTGTCCCGGGCTTCCTCCAGGGCCTGCACGGCCTGATCGTGGCGCAGCTTGCGGTCCTGGACGTCGCCCGCGAAACGCCGGGCCTGCTCGGACTCGGCGGCCAGTCGCACCAGGAAGTCGAGCAGGTCCGGACCGGCTTTGGGAAGAGCCCTGCCCATCTCAGCCAGGGGAGCCGCCAGACGGGACCGACCCCGCTCCAGGGACTCGTGGACCCGGGCCAGCCGCTCCCCGGCCGCCTCGACCTGGCGCCGGGCCCGGGAGGCCACGTCCAGGCGGGCGAGAAAATCCATCTGCGCCTCGGGGCTTCCGACGGGCAGCCGCCGCTCGCGGCACCAGGCTTCCCAGGCCCCGCACCCCTCCTGCCAGGTCAAGCGAGCCTTGTCGGCAGCCTCCGAGGCCCGACCTGCCTTGTGCTGAAGAAGCTCCAGGTCAGCCCGGGCACGGGACAGGGTCTGGTGGGTGGCCTGCCAACGAGAGCGCCGTTCGGCGTCGTCCGCAAGTTGCGCTTCAGCCTCCTCCAATTCCTGGCCCGCCAGCGCACCAGGCCCCTCCTGGCGGACCTTCTCCAATTCGGACTCCAGGCGCGTCAGGTCGGCGCGGGCGGACTCCAGATCCGAGCCGACCGCAGCCTGGCCGCGGACCAGGTTCCCGAGCCCCCCGGCCAGCGCCAGGCCCAGCACCAGGCACACCCCGGCAAGCACCGACTGCTGCTGCCAGCCCAGGTAGCCGGCCAGGGACAAGGCCGCCAGGGCGACGAGGACAGGCAGGGAAGCCGGCAGGGAGCCGGCTGTCCGGCCCAGATCCTGGACCCTGGTGGCCGCCGCCTGCCGGGCCGATTCCAGTTGTCGCTGTCGATCCTGGAGCTGGCGGGCTCGTCGCAGGACCTCCGTGCGGGCCCGGGCCTCTTCCTCCGAGAACCGGGGAGGAGGCAGGGCCTCCAGGGCCGCCTCGTCCTGGGTCACCCGCGGGCAAGCCTCTTCTCTGGCTTCGCGGGCCAGCGCGGCCTTCTGTTCCGCAGCCTGGACCTGCGCGTGCAGTTCCTGCAGTCGGCAACCCCAGTCGCGAACCTCCTCGGAGCGCGGCCGCACGGCCGCCAGCCCTCCCTCGGGCAGGTCGGCACAGGCGACGCGGGCCTCCTCCTCGACCCGGGTCAGCCCCTCGGCATCGTCCTGCGCCCGCCGGCAGGCCTCCAGGGTGGCGGCCAGAAGGGCCGGATCCAGCCCGGCCAGGCGCGGGTCGCCCGAATCGCCGCGGGTCAGGGCCTCGCGGCTGGAGGCTTCGCGCTCGACGTGCCCCTGCAGCGAATCGTCGGCCTCTTGCAGGCGCACGGCCATCTGGCGATGGACAGCCTCGGCCTCCAGCAGCCGACTGCGGCCGCGCTGCAGGTTCTCGCGCAGACCGACCGAGAGGTCTTGGGCAAGCACCCGGTCCTCATCCCACGTGCTGCCCAGGCTGCGCATCTCCCGGGCCAGGTTCTCCTGTTCCCAACGCACACGCTCTTCCAGGGCCGGCAGTCGGTGCAGCCGCTCCTCCCAGCGCTCGCGCCCGGCGTACAGGCGTGCGATGGGCTCGGCCACGGCCAGGATCCGGGGGTCCGCCAGGCAGAGTCCCAGGCGCTCTCGAAGGTCTTCCAGGTCGCGGCGGGTCTTGATCAGCTCCCGCTCCAGCTCGGCCTGGCGACCCTCCAGGGCCTCCAGCCGGGTCACCCCGTCGGTGGGGAAGTCCTCGATCCTGGGAAGGTCGCCGATCTCGGCGCGGAGATCCAAGACCTTCCGGTGGATCGGCCAGGCTCGCAGCAGGGCTCGCAACCGATCCCGGGCGGTCAGGTGGAGTTCCTCCTGGCGGGCCAGGTCGGCCTGACGCACTTCGAGTTCCTCGACCCGAGCCACCGACCGGGCGTAGTGCTCCGGCAGCCGGCGCAGCTCGTCCAGCTTCTTCTCCTGCTGGTCGATCTCGCGCAAGAGCAGGTTGAGCGGGGCCTTGGCGTTGCCACCGCTCTTGAAGAGGGCCTGGGCGGCCTCCAGCAGCGCCTTCTCCACGGAGGCCACGCGGATGCCCCCAGAACCGGCCCCGTACAGGGCCTCCCGAACCTCGCCCTCCTGCAGGGTCCCCAGGTCCTGGAGCTCCAACAGGCTGAAAGCAAAGACCTTGCGGAAGACGTCCGGTCCCACCGGTCCCAGCAGAGCCTCCAGGGCCTCTTTGGAACCCACCAGCCGCCCCTCCCTGAAGACCTGCACCGGGCCTCCCTTGGGCCCGGCGACCCGGGCGATCCGGTACAGGGAACCGTCGCCGGCGCGCACGTCCAGGGAGCCCTGAACCTCGCCCCCGCACCAGGGGTGGTAGCGATTCTCCTTGCTGCGGGGCGCGGGGAAACCGAAGAGGATGGCGCGGACGAAGGCCAGCAGCGTGCTCTTGCCCGCCTCGTTCTGGCCGAAGAGCACCGTCATGCCACCGGCGAAGGGCTCCGGTCGGAAGTCGTGGAAGCGCCCGAAGCGGTCGACCCGCAGGGTCTCGATCCGCATGGTCAGTCCTCCTCCAGGCTCTCGGCCGCCAGGACCAGGGCCTCGTCCAGGCATTCCCGCAACCAGGCCTGCTTGAGTTCCGGCAGGACCCGGCGGGCCATCGGCCGCTCCCACAGGTCGGCCAGCGCAGCCTGGGCCTCCTGCTCGGTGAAGCCGGAGTGCTGCCGGAGCACCTCGCCGACCAGGCCGGGGTCCAGGGCCCGCCTCTCCAGGTCCAGGGCCGGCCGAACCGCCAGGTCCAGGCGTTCCACCCAGACGAAGTCGGAACCCGTCCCGTGGCGTTCCCGGAGGAATTCGGCCATGTCCTCTCCTCCCTGGCGGATTTCCCGACACAAGGCCGTGCGGCCCGCCAGTCGCAGACGGACCAGCAACGGCCGCCCCTCGGCCCCGCCCTTCAGGGCCTCGCACGCCGCGTCGGCCCGGTCGCGGACCTCGTCCATGCTCTCGACGCCGGCCAGGTCCACCTCGGCCGCGGCCCATCGCAGGTCGTCCAACTCGACGAAATCCAGGCGTTCGATGCACCCCTCACGGACGCCCACCAGGTAGCAGCCCCGGGGGCCGCACTCGCGCGCGTGCCGCCCCTGAAGGCAGCCCGGGTAGACCACCGTGGGATTGCGGTCCTGCAGGACCCCGGGCAGATGGATGTGGCCCAGGGCCCAGTAGTCCAGGTCGGATGCGGCCAACTCGGCCAGGGTCCTGGGGGCGTAAGGTTCGTGATCTCCATGCGAGCCGACGGTGCAGTGGAACAGGCCGATCTGCCAAGGCTCGTCGCCGCGGCGCAGGAATCCCGAACCAAAAGCCGGGGGCGGGTTCCTGGTGGGGTAGCTGATCCCGTGGATGCGGGCCAGGGCCTCACCGTCCCGGCGATACACGGCGGAGGAGACCGATCCGCCGGGGAAGATGGTGACCGCTTCGGGAAAGCGCAGGGTCCCCAGGCGTCCATCCAGGGGGTCATGGTTCCCGTGCACCACGTAGGAGTGGATGCCCCGGGCGGCCAGGCGCTGCACGCCCTCCTGGAAGGCCAGTTGGGCCTGCAGGCGGCGCTCTGCACCGTCGTAGACGTCCCCTGCCACCAGGAGGAAGTCGACCTGCTCGGTCTCAGCCAGCTCCAGCAGGTTCTGCCAGGCCTGGCGGGCAGCCCGACGGCAGCGTTCAGCCAGCCACGGCTCCAGTCTCTGGAAGCCCTGGAAGGGGCTGTCCAGGTGCAAATCGGCGCAGTGCAGGTATTTCAGGTTCATCTGGCGGTCGACCTCGCGGCGGGATGACCCGATCACCTTACATCATGTCGGTGACACCGGGCGTCAGGTCCCAGGAGAGGCCGGGAGGAGGCTCCCGACCCTCCCCGGCGGGCGGCCCCGACAGGCAGCATGCGACCTTCGCGGAGCGCCCGACAGGACCAGAGAATCCATTTTTCGAAGCGCCCCCCATGAGCCACGACCTTCTCCGCCTGGACGAGATCCGCGCGGCCGCGGCGGCGCTTCCGCCCCAGGTGCGCCGAACGCCGCTGCTCCCGCTCGCGGAGGAGCTCGCGGGCGGGGGCAGCCTGTACGCCAAGTGCGAGAACCTTCAGCGGACGGGCAGCTACAAGCTGCGCGCCGCCTTCACGGTCCTGGCACGCCTGTCGCCCGCGGAGCGGGCCCGAGGCGCCGCACTGTCCTCCTCGGGCAACTTTGCCGCCGCCTTCGCCTGGGCAGGCAGGGTCCTGGGCATCCCCACCACGGTGGTGATGATGAAGAAGACCCACGCCTACAAGGTCGAGCGCACCCGGGAAATGGGGGCCCGGGTGGTCCTGTGTGAAGACCGCTTCGAGGCCCGCTTCGAGACCCTGAAGAGACTCTCCGCGGAGGAGGGACTGGTGGCCATCGACCACCTGGAGGACCGCTCGGTGCTGTGCGGTCACGGCACGGTGGGACTGGAAATCCTGCAGGACCTGCCGGACGTCGAGGTGGTCCTGGTTCCGGTCAGCACCGGGGGTCTTCTGGCCGGCGTGGCGGCGGCCATCAAAGCCCTCCGACCGCAGGTCGAGGTCGTCGGGGTGCAGCCGGAAGGCAATGACTCCACCTGGCGCTCCCTCCGGGCCGGACGCCCCGTGTCGATCCCCGAGGTCCAGACCGTCTGCGACGCCCTGACCTCCACCCGCCCGGGGAACCTGCCCTTCGCCCACATCCAGGCCCTGGTGTCGGGAATCGAGCTGGTCGGAGAGGCCGAGATCGTCCAGGCGGTCCGCTGGCTGGCGGATTCTGCAAAACTGATGGTGGAGCCCGGCGGGGCGGTCGGGGTGGCGCATCTCCGGCCCTGGGCCGCCGCCCCGAGGCTGGCAGACCGGAAGGTCTGTGTGCTCCTCAGCGGCGGCAACCTGGCCCCCGAACGGCTGGCGAGCTTCCTGGCCTGCACCCCGGGGACCCTCCCGGCCTGAAAGAGACAGGCCCTGCGGCCGGCTGTCGCCGGAGCAGGGCCCGCCTGCGGACCGGTTTGGCTCAGTTGCGCGTGAAGCGGTTGAGGCTTCCCTGGTCGACGAAGTTCATGATCACCCAGTTCCAGATGACCCCGCCGGTCCCGACCGAAGCCCGGTCCCACCTCGGAAAGTGCGGCGGGAGCTGGAAGCGCAGGTTCTTGTCGTGGGTGAAGTTCTGGGTGTAGTAACCGCGGCCCAGGACGTCCCCCTCCACGTCCAGGAAGCCGCTGACGATGGCCCCGTTCAGAGTGAAGGTCCGGTCCGGGTTCCTTTCCATGAGCCGGTCATGGTTGGCATTCCCTGCCATGTTGTCCCAGTCGAACTGAACCGAGTGGTCCAGGCTCATCAACACCGCGTCCAGGCGCAGCTCGTCGTAGCCATTGCGGCTTCCTGAAGGATTCTTGTCGTTGAGCAGGACGAAGTTCTCGCTGATCATTCCCAGGCCCGGTGGCTTGGAGGCCGAGCCGTACTTGATGTCGCTGGTGACGAAGGTGTTGCCTTCGCGCTCGATCCGGGCCGGTGGACTGGGCCAGACCAGGCGGCTGGAGGATCCCGAGGGTCCGTAGACCTCGCGCTCGGTGTAGGGAGGGGTCAGATGCGGGTTCTCGGTGAAGTAGGCCCGGGCCGCATCCGAGTAGATGGTCCCGTTGTTCTGGGGATAGCTCTTGGTCCCGGTGTTGGGCTGGGCCCGTCCCGTGTTGTCGGAGGCCACGATGGTCAGGTTTCCGGTGAAAGGCTTGGGCTCATTGCCGTTGTAGGTCGACTGGACCTCGACGTTTCCACCTCGCACCGAGATGATCCCGTTGGCAATGTCGCTGGCCGCGCCGCTGTACAGGTTCTGGGTGACCCCGGGTCGGGCCGGGTTGACCTTGTCCACACGAACGTTGGCGCCGTCCAGGGTGACCACGATCTTGGCGAAGGAGGGACGCGCGTCGCCGGCTCGGGGCATGACGTCGGGAACAGTGCCCCCGGCGGGATTGCGCGCGGCATAGGCCGAGGCCGGGTCTCCGTTGATGTCGATGGCGACCGACCTCTTGCCAGGAAGGCTGGCGCGGGACTGGGCGCGGGCATACTCGATGAAGTTGTCGTGCTGGGGAAGGCCCAGGGCCGGGGCCTGGGTCTTGAGTCCCCCCGTAAAGATGTCGTTCAGGCTGTAGTCCAGGTCGAAGCGGTTGGTGATGCTGTCCGCCGAACCGGCGATGGTCACGTCCCCGGTGAAGCGCCAGGGGGGAGGATTCCGCATGCCGCCATTCCCCTGCCAGAGCTGCACGGTCCCGGCGGTCCCGGGAACCCTGCCGCCTCCGTCGACGCGCATGCGGCCATCCTCGAGATAGCCCTCGGGGAGCCACACGATGTTCCGGGTATTGACGTTGGCAGGGTCGGCCCCGTTGGCATCCCAGGCCCGGGCGTTCTGGATGAAGTGCATGAAGTCCAGCGCGGTCTGCTCACGGACCCGGGCTTCCACCACGCGCGTGGCCAGGAGCTCGTTCTCGGGGCTGAAGACCCGTGCGATGGAGGTCAGGAGGTAGTGACTGGGCTGGCCGGCGACCAGGTATTCCGAGACCATGACCTCCACCTGCGCCCGCGTCAGATCGTCGATCCAGACATCATAGGGCTGCGTCACGTTGTCCGGGGACTTGAAGCGCAGCAAGCGGCACTCGTTGGCGGACCGGTCCGAGGGGATCAGGGCCGCCTCTTCGGACTTGCTCGTGCTCGGAATCTTGACCTGGGCCAAAGCCAACCCACCCAGGGTCTCCCGGCGCTCGCCGGGGGTCGTCGAGGTCAGGCGGTAGCCGACCGCGTAGCCCTCGACGCGTTCCGAGACGGCCCAGTGCATGGCCCCATTGGTGTTCACGCTCATGCCCATGTAGTTGAGCGCGGCCTCGACGCCCCAGTTGGCGGCATGGAGGGCCGCCTCGGCGTTGGAGGAGGACAGCCCGGTTCGGCCATGACGGATCGCCAGGCCGACTACCGTCGCACTCATGGTGATCAGGAGGCCGATCGTGAACAAGGCGAAGACCAGAGCGACGCCTCGACGGTTGCGGCGGCAGGTTCCCACTCTCATCTTCGGAATGTCCTCCTAGACTCCAGACTGAATCCGGACCTGCGAGCGAAGAGTCGTCTCGCTCTTCTTGGGGTTTTGCATCCGGTTGTTGTCGCCCCTGCGGAAGGTGATGGCCCGGACCGTGACGTTGAAGAGATTGCGGTCGTAGGTCAGGTGCGAGTGCGCCCGACACTCGGTCAGGGTGACCTCCTTGCCCGGCGCACCCGTCAATGGATCGTAGTAGACCGGGTGTTGAACCCGGAACTCCAGGATGTCGTCCGGCCCGTTGAGCCGACCCACCACCAGGTCCTCGTCATAGGACACGCGGACCACCGGGAAGTAGGCTGGCCGCACCAGCCAGTGACCCGTGTCGAAAGAGTGGCCGGGACTGGTGGTGCCGACATCCTTGATCCTGCGGTAGACCCGGTTCCAGGGAGTGCGGGCATCGGCGGGACTGGGGGGAACCATCCACTGGACATAGGCGTATTTGTTCAGGTCGGCCGGGTCGAAGCTCCCGCCGGCAGTTGCCGTGGCGGGCCGGGTGAAGATCACCAGGTTGTCGGCGAAATGCCCGTCTTCCGGAGTCACCCCGAGCATGAAGATCGGGTCCTGGAAGAGGGAACCCCGGTCCACCGTGCCATACACGTCCGGGTACAACACCCCCGAAGGAACCTGACTGGTTCCCAGGGAGGTCAGGGGGAGCGTGGTGGCCGTGCGCATCTCGTCCACCAGGCGGTTCAGGACGTCCCGAGCCACCACCTGGGCCTCTCGGACGTTGCGATCAAACTCCTGGGCTCGCAGGCCGATCATGATCCAGTAGGCGGCCATGGCGGAAACGGCGGTGAACAAGGCCGCGGCCACCAGCAGCTCGATCAGCGTGAAGCCGGGGTTCCGTCGGGTCATGTTCATCGGTTGCCGGTCCTGGCGGTGTGAATCGTCACGTGACGCTGCACCATCTGATGGTTGACGGGCTCCATCCAGTAGACGGTCACCCGGATGTCCGCATAGGTGAAGGGTGCGTCGCCCACCACCAGGATGCCCCGCTCCTCGCCATCCTCCGAGACCAACGAGTAGGGCTCGGGGATCTCGGTGCGCGGGAAGTTGCGGAAACGCGCGTTGTCCGGCCGCCATCCGCCGTCGCGAGCGAAATCCTCCAGATACAGGCCGCCCGGGCTCAACGCGGAGGGTCGGTTGAAGGGCAAGGTCCGAAGCTCTTCGGCCACTGCGCCCGCCAACTCGGCGGCCTGGACCGAGCGATGGGTCTTGCGGTTGAGCTTGAAGGCCGCCGGGTAGACCGCCGCGAACGCGATCAACGTCGTGCTGAGCAGCATCAAAGTGATGAGAACCTCCAGCAAGGAGAGACCTCTGCTGGAACCTCGCCGGGTCATGCGCACCTTTTCACTCCGCGTGCCTCTCTTCCCCCCTTGCATTCTGTTATTATAGTACACGATACAAGGACATGAATTCCACCTTCTCCGGGAGACTTCGATGAACATTCCGAAAAACGGGCCGGCCATCCGGCTGGCTTCCAGGGTGGCAGTTCTGGCCGTCGCCTTTCTGCTGGCCTTCTGCATCGCCGCCCAGGCCGCCGTCGTCGAGGGTGGCCAGGTCGAACGAGAGGTGGACACCCCCGCCGGGATCCAGACCCAGAGGCACCTTGGAGAGGACCCGTCCGCACCGGAACCCGTGCCCGCCTCGACCAGGTCGACCGCCCCTGTCACCCCCCGGCCGACTCCCACCTCCCTCCAGCAGAATCCCGAGTTTCCGACGGAAACGGGCGTCCAGGCGTCTTCGCCGGAAGCCCCGGCCGAGGATGGAGGAATCCTGGGTTTCGTGGTGGTCGGGCTGATCGTGGTCGCCCTGGGGACCTTCATCGTCCTCCTGATTGCCCGCTCCCGAGGTCGGAACTGATGGCGCGCCGGGAACGCGGGGTCACCCTGCTGGAAATCATGGTCGTGATCGCCATCATGGCCATCCTCCTGGCCATGGGCACCGCCCAATATCGCAGGATGCAGGCCAACAACACCTTCAACAACGAGGTGGAGCGCCTGGGAACCGAACTCCGCAACGCGGGCACCCTGGCCCAGGCTGCGGGCATGCTCCAGTCAGGAGTGACTCCCGGCAACGCCCGGCCCGAAGACCTGTCCAAGAGCCGAAGCGGGCTTTTCCTCTGGCAGACCTGGCGCAATGGAACGGTCGTGGCCCAAGGCGAACTGGGGACCCAAGGCACGGTGCGAGTGGACTTCAACACCAACTTCACCTACTCTGGGACCGTCAACCCCGGAGTCCACCTGACCCTCACGCCCCTGGACCCGGACACGCACATCGCCCTGGGGAAACCCACCGTGCAGGTCGTCTTCACGCCCTCGGGCACACCTCTCAGCTCGGGTCGAATCGTGTGTTCCTTCCTGGGGCGGCCGATGACCATCAAGCTCAGCTCGCTGGGAGCCATCGAAGGTCCCGTCCAGTAACCGTCAAGCGGCGGATTCAGGACCTCACCGATGGCCCCGCCTTGAAGACGCCATCCCTCCTGCCGACACGGACCGGCGCTCACGAATCGGGTGATGCAGGCGTCCTGTTCCGGATTCCTGCCCGTCCCAAGAGGACTCGGCGGCGCCGCCTGAGAAGTCGAAGCCTGATCTGGCCGGCTCGGAGGGAGACCGTGAAATCGAAGAAGGGGGGCGCCCTGACCGCCCTGAGCCTGCGTCGGATGCAGGAGATCCACCGACGTCTGAAGAGTGGCGCCCGCTACTCGTGCACGCAACTGGCCTCTGACATGGAGGTCTCCGAGCGAACCATCATGCGGGACATCGCGTTCCTTCGCGACCGGTTCCAGGCCCCGATCCCGCCCCCTCCCCTCCCCCTGGGTTACTTCTACGAGGACCTCGACTGGGAGTTCCCCAGCGACATTCAACTCGACGAGGGAGAGTTCTTCGCATTCATGGTGGCCCAGAAGGTGATCCAGGGGATGGGAGCCGACTCTCCGTTCGCCCGCACCCTGCAGGCCTGCCTGAAGAAGCTCTCCCGGCACCTGGCGGGTCGACTGCCGGTGCGGACCGAGGACCTGTTCCACCGCGGTTACGACTTTGACATGGGCCCATTGCGCCAGGTCGCCCCGGAGGTGCTGCAGGAGGTCGATCGGGCCCTGGCCCGCAAAGCCCCCGTGGACCTGGTCTATCACTCGCTGCACCGGGGTCTGGAGCGCAACCGGCGCGTGGTGGAGCCCTACGTCCTGCGCAACTTCCGGGGCGACTGGTACCTGGTCGGTTTCTGCCGGAAGGCGGACGCCTTGCGCACCTTTGCCCTGAGCCGCATCGAGAGCTGCCAGGTCCTCTCCAACCAGACCTTCCGCCCGCGAAGCGACTTCGACCCCGAGAAACACTTCGAGAACTCGCTGGGGATCTTTGCTTCAGGTGATCCCGGACCTTGCCGCATCTGGTTCTCCGAGCAGGCCTCCCGCTGGATCCTGGAACGCAGATGGCACGACAGCCAACGCTGCGAACGCCTGGAGGACGGCTCGATCGAGCTGATTCTGGATGTCGGCCCCACCCTGGAGGTCATCCGCTGGGTCCTGGCACACGGCGCCGATGCGCGACCGCTGTCGCCCCCGTCGCTGGTGGAAGAAGTCCGGCGTCACGTGCAGGCCATGTCCGCCCGGCTGGACGAGGGCTGACCCGCCGCAGGCCTTTCAGGAACCGAGCAGGGTCGGCAGGTTCATGGCCAGGACGAAGACGGCGATTCCCAGCATGAACCAGGCGAAGAAGCGCTGCAGGACGTCGCTGCGCAGACGATCCGCCAACCTTCCGCCGACCAGTACACCCACCGCGGCCAGCCCCGAAAAGGACGCCGCCATCTGCCAGGGAAGCGAGAAGTGGCCGACATAGCCGGTGGCGCTGGTCAGGGAGGTCAGGGCAATCACCATCAGGGAGGTTCCCGCAGCATCCTGCATCGACATGCCCGGCCCCAGCAGGACCAGGGTGGGCACGATCATGAAGCCTCCGCCCACACCGACCAGGCCGGTCAGGATCCCGACCCCGAAACCACGGGACAGAAGCCAGAAGAGGGGCACGGTCCTGTTGGATGCAGGGTTGCGCCCGCCCGCTCGACGCAGCATCCAGAAGGCGGCCACACCCACCACCGCGCCGAACAGGGTCAACTGGAGGATCTCGCTGATCTGGCGACCCAGGAAGGCCCCGCCAAGACTGCCCAGAACGGCGCTGGAAGCGAAGGTCAAACCGGTGCGCAGGCGCACATGCCCCACTCTCCAGGCCCGGAAGGCCCCCACCAGGCTGACCAGACAGACCACCATCAGGCTGGTGGCGATGGAAGCTCGGGGCTCCATGCCAACCAGGTAGACCAGGATCGGGACCGTCAGGATCGACCCCCCGCTGCCCAGGGTCCCCATGGAGAGTCCCACCAGAAAGGCCAGGGCCAGGGTCACCAGGTTCAAGTCGCCTCCACCCTCAAAGGACTGCTACTTCCGACGCCGCATCGCGTCGGGGAAGTCGTCGTTGTTGAAGGTGACCTCGTCACGCGGGGAGCGGGCCGTCAACGTGACCCATTCCTTGGCCACTTCGTCGCCAACCTCGGCCTCGACCTTGTGGCTTCCCAAGGGCACGTCGTACTCTTCGCTGGACCCTTTCCAGATCCGGCCCTGGTTGTAGCCCCCGATCACCACGTAGATTTCGAAGTCGCTGTCGTTGCAGACCCGGACGGTGCCGGACTCCTGGTCCGCCTGAACAGGCGTCCAGGTCATCAGGCACAAGGTCAGCGTGGCCAGGATGGCCAGGGAGAGTCTTCGGAGCAACATGGGCACTCCTTCCTTCTTGGACTGCAGACAAAGGGATCTTCTCATCTCTCGGGGGCCGGGTCCACCCCCTGCCCGAAGATCGCGGCCCGTCTCGGACCGACCGGCAGTCCTTTTCATGTTCCCTTCAGGGTCCAGGTTCAAGCTGATTCCACAGCGGGGGCCTTCGCGGGGGGGACGGGAACCCAGGGAAGGAAGGAAGATGGAAGCCCTCTTCACGCATGGGATGCCTAGGGGAGTCGTGGAGCTGATCACCTCACCACCCGGCACCAGCCTGCGCGATCTGGCGGGCCGTGCTCAGGCTGCCCTGACGGAGATTTCCGACGACTCGGCGCGCTCGCGGGCGGGTCAGTGCCTGCTGGTCTTCCTGCAAGGCCGGACCGAGGCCCACCAGCGCCAGACCGTCACGCGCGCCCTCCAGGTCATGGCTCGCTTCCCCCACTATCCACGCCCCCGCGCAGAGGTGGCCCGCCGGGCGTTGGAGTGTCTGGCTTCCTCCTGAGGCCATGAGGGGTCCTGGGCGGAAGCCAGGTCATCTCCCCTGCCCTCCCTGGACTTCAGCCAGGGCAGCACGCAGGGCCTTGAGATGGGCCCCTCGATAGAAATCCCAAGCCTCCCGGGGGACCTCGTCGCAGAGTGTCTCGAAGGGCAGTTCCATCACGCGATCCAGCTCGGGGTTCTGAGGATCCGAGCCTCCGTGGGCACCAGCCGCCTCGCGGACCCGACGGAAGTAGTCCAGGTTCTTCTGAATCAAGCCGGGATCCCCGTCCAGGCGATCGTGGCAGGCCAGAACCCGGAGGGGAGCCAGCCTTCGCAAGGCCTCCAGCGTCGCCACCATGTCCTTCAGATGGCCCGGCCCCTGCACAAAGGGCATGGGGTGCTCGACGGCATCCCCAGCCAGCAGATGGCGGATTTCGGGGAACCAGACCACGACCTGACCCGGCACGTGCCCGGGGGCAGGAAGCAGATGCGCGACCAGATCCCCCCCGTCGATCTCCAGGGTTCCTTCGAATGCCAGAGAGGGCGGAACCAGGCTGGCCCCGGCGAAACGCTCGGGCTCACGGGCCCGCATGGCCTCCAGTTCCGAGGCATCCTCGGCCTGACGCAGGCGCCGGGCACACTCCCGGGTCCCCAGGACGGGGGCCGGACAGTCCGCCCCGGGGCCAGCAAAGACCCCGTTCCCCCAGGCGTGATCCCAGTCGGCATGGGTGTTGACCACCAACAAGGGGGGAGCCTCCCCCCCGTGAAGCAAGGCCGCAGCCCGCAAGGCCTGCCGAGCCAGCTCAATCGCCCCGGCGCGGGAATACAGGGTGTCCACCAGCAGGGTCCAGCGGCGTGTCAGGACGGCGAAGACCGTCACCACGTCGGCGCTGCGGAAGGCCACGATTCGGGGGTCCCAACCCTTGTTGGGGAGCAGGAGCGGAAGTTCCCGCATGCCCGTCCTCCTCAGGAACAGGCCGTCAGGCCCAGCTTCTGGCGCACTTCGGCCATGGTCTCGCGGGCCAGCTCGCGCACCCGGCGCGCCGACTCGTGCAGGATCTCGCAGACCTGCGAAGGCCTGGCGGCAAGCTCCACCCGGCGCTCGCGGATGGGGGCCAGGGTGGCCACCATGTCCTGGCCCAGGGTCTCCTTGAGCTCTTTGTAGCGAAGATTCCCGGCTTCATATTGTGCCTGGAAGTGGGCCACCGTCTCGGCCGGCGAGAAGACCTTCAACAAGGTGAACAGGTTCTTCACGCCCGGGCTCATCTCGTCGGTCTTGGGCCCGATGTCGGTCACGGCGCGCTTGACGTGGCGCAGGATCACCTCGTCTGAATCGGACAGCATGATGGCCGAGCCCTCCAAGGACTTCGACATCTTCCGGGTGGGGTCGTTGAGGGACATGATTCTGGGAGCCGTGGTCATCCGGGGTTGGGGCTCGGGGAAAGTCTGTCCGAACTGCGTGTTGAAGCGCCGGGCGAAGACCCGGGTGACCTCCAGGTGCTGCAACTGGTCTTCACCCACGGGGACCGTGTCCGCCTTGTAGAGCAGGATGTCGGCAGCCATGAGGATGGGGTAGGTGAAGAGACCCGCGTTGATGAAATCGACCCGCTCGCTCTTCTCCTTGAACTGGGTCATCCGGTTGAGTTCGCCGATGGAGGCGCAGCAGCTCAGGACCCAGGTCAGCTCGGTGTGTTCGGGGACCTGCGACTGCACGAAGAGGCGGGACTTCTCGGGATCGATGCCGCAGGCCAGCAGATCCAGGGCCGCTTCCTGGACCCGCCGCGGCATCTCGGCGGTCTCGTAGGGCATCGTCAGGGCATGATAGTCGACGATGGAATACAGGCACTCGCCCTCCCCCTGCATCCGGACCCAGTTCTGGATGGCCCCGGCGTAGTTGCCGATGTGGATGGCCCCGGTGGGCTGGATTCCGGAGAAGATTCTCATGGTCTTGGACTCCTGGTTCGAGATTGGAAGGCGAGGAGTTGGCCCTCGGCGCCAATCTCCCTGCCGGCCTCCCTCCCCGAGTTCGGATTCAGGGAACCTGGGTGGTGGCGTAGAAGCCCATCCGCCAGCGAACCCCGCCGGGCTCCAGGCTCAAGGCTCCATAGGCGTCGCGCCACAGACCCGCGTGGTCGGCCTCGGGCCGGAACTCGGCCCCCAACAGGAGCAGGACTCCCTTCAGCACCGAGTAGAGAGCGTCGGTCTTGGCGTGGGTGAAGACGAGCAGTCTTCCGGTCTGACCCGACCGGAAGTGCCGGGCAGAATCCAGCTCCGCCAGGGGGCGCACCTCTCCCTTGAGCGCTTTGATGGCGTGCCGGGCCAGTCGCAGACTGGGACCCACCGCCAACACCAGGGTGTCTCCATGCACGGCATAGGCCAACGAGCGATCCGCGCTCTGGCGGATCCCCGCGTCCGCCGCCTGGGGCCCCACCGCCTCTTCCAGACGGTCCAACAGGGCCTGGCGCGACGGCCCCGGCTTGAGACCCACCAGCAAGGTGATCGGAACCATGCCCAAGGAAGGAAGCCCACGTCCCGACGAGGGCGGACCGCCTTCCCGGCCAGCCCGCCGGTCCATCCTGGCCAGCATGGCGGCTGAGACGACGTCCACCATCTCGACGTTCACGGCGACCTCCCCGGCGCAGGCCTCCAGGAGGTCCTTCTCGAGGTTCAGGCCCACCCGGGCCTCGACCTCGTGCAGCAACCTGGCCTTGAGCAGACCGGTCTCCGGCCAGGTCCTGCCCGCAGCCTCAAGGCCCTCCCACAGGGCATCGACCCGCAGGATGTCCAGGGACGAGACGCTCCAGGGAACCTGCGAGGCCAGGTCCAGGCGCTGGTCCGTCGGACCTTCCAGGGGGAGCCGCAGGGGATGCCCTGCGGGGAGGTCCACGGCCAGGAAGCCCTCGAGCAGGACGCGATCCCGGGTCGCATAGGTGGCCAGGATGGCCCCCTTCAGCGAGCGCAGGAGTGCCCAGGCCGCGGGGTCCTGGACGGGCAGGTCCTTCCAATGCTCCACCACGCCGGCCACATCCAGGAACAAGAAGCTCTCCGGGCGCTCAGGCACCCGGCCGAGCATCCTGGCCAGCCCTTCGGGAACCCGGGCATTGCCCTTCAGGGCCGAGCGCATGCTGGCGAGCGTCTGGGGGTTGTCGGTGAGGATCAGCCATCCCGGACTGCTCTCCAGGTGCAGGGGTGCCGACCCGCCGTTCGGGCCGAATCCCTGGTCCAGCAGGTGCCGGGCCGAGCGCAAGGCCCGGGGCGCATCGGTGACCCGAAGGGCGAGGGTCAGGTTCCAAGGCAGGTCCTGGGGTGGATCGCCGAACTCGACTCCCTCGGCATCAAAACCAGGTGCCGTGGAGTGCGCCGCGAGGTCGCCCTGCTTGGGGAACGAGCACTTCAGCGTCCAGGAGTCGCCCACCCGGTGATATTCCAAGCCCTCCACGTCGGCCCCGACCTGCTCCAGGAAGGAGTCCAGTTCCGACAACGAGTCCGGAGGTGCACCCTTCTCCTCCACGCAGGAAGACACCGCCTCCTGGACCCGTCGCAGCTTCCTGCGCTCCCGCTTCCACCGGGTGATCAGCCGCTGGCGACCGGATTGGATCGAGAGGGGAGACTCCTCGCCGACCCGGAGGATGGCCACCACCGCCGTCCCTTCCAGGCAGTTCAGGACGTCCGCTTCCAGGTCCAAACCGGTCTCCTCCTGGAACAGTTCCAGGGCTCGTTCAAACAGGGCGTACCCGCGCAGTCGCTCCAGCCAGGTCCGGGTCTCGCCGGGGGGTGGAAGCAGTCGCCCTTGCAGAAGAATCTCGGCTCCTTGCGGGGCGCGAGGGGCCTGGGCCCGGGCGCCGGGAGGGGCCAGCGCCAAGAGGATCAACACCAGGATCGAGAGCAAGCGAGCCATGGGACCTCCAGCGTGATGCCCGCCGCCCCCGTCGGACCGGCCGCCGCGCGGTGGGTCACAAGACTGCGCCGATCATAGCACCGAACCCGGGCCCCGGCATAGGCTCTCCGGCAGGAACCCCCCGCCCTCGAGGCCAAAGCACCGCCCATGCCCACAGACTTCCTTCTGGCCGGCCCGGGACTGTATCGCGGGCCTCAACCCCGCGCCGAAGACCTCCAGGCCCTGCAATCCAGGGGATTGCGCTCGGTCGTGAACCTGCGCGAGGAGTCCGACGAAAGCCTCTATTACTGCCGGCACCTGGGTCTGGCCTATCACGGGATCCCGGTGGTCGACTGGACGGTCCCGGAGACCGCCCAGGTCGAAGAGTTCCTGGCCCTGATGCAGCACCTTCCCAACCGCCCCCTCCTGGTCCACTGCTGGGGAGGCGTGGGCCGGACGGGTCTCTTCGTCTCCTGCTGGCGGATCCGGATGGGCATGGGGGCTGAGGAGGCGATCCGCCTGTCCGACATGGAGACACCCCACCAGGGGATGAGCCAGATTCAGCGCGACTGGATCCGCGCCTTTGCGTCCGGCCTCGGGTAGCCACCCGATTCTGGCAGGTCCGGGTCTCTCCGACACCTGGCGGGGCATTCGGCCGCGGATTCCGGCAGGATTCGCAGGCTTGCGCGGGAATCCGCGCCCTTCATGCCCACCATCGGACTGGGGATCTCCGCCGGCCTGCACGGTCAGCGCGCCATCCGTCGCTATGCCGTGAGCCTCTCGCGCGAGCTGGCCCGTCTGGCCCCGGAGTCCGAGCTGCGCCTGTTTGCCTGGCGTTTCCGCACCGTGCCGGAGGGCTTTCCGCGGCCGTCGGAACGGGTCCACTACTGCCCCGCCAGGGTTCCGGGCCGTTTCCTGACCCCCTTGTGGGACCGGGGATGGCCCCCCCCGGTCGAGACATTCACCGGCACCCTGGACCTCTTCCACTCGACGGACAACGAGATTCCCACGGTCCGACGAGCCCGGAGGGTCTTCACCCTGCACGGACTGGCTCCCTACATGCGGGCCGACCTGCTTCCCGCCGACGAGGTCCGCGCGGGACGAGCCGTCATCGACCGGGCGGCGGCCCGATGTGACGCCTTCCTGGCCGTCTCCGAAGACACCCGGCGCTGGTTCGAGAAGGTCTTTCCCCACACCGCGGGGCGGGTCTTCGTGACGCCCCTGGGCCTGGACCCCGGGTTCTCGCCCTCGCCTGATGAACGCGACGGACAGGTCTTGAGAAGCCTGGGGGTGCGCCCCCCCTACCTTCTCTTCGTGGGGGCCGTCAGCCAGTTGAAGAACGTCTCGTGCCTGCTTCGCGCCCATCGGATCATGAACCGGAAGGACCTGCAGGTGGTCCTGGCTGGAGGGGTGACCGGAGCCGACCCCGAACTGCGGACGCTGCTGAGAGGCAGCCTGCCGACCGGCCAGGTCGTGCTGACCGGCTGGATGGACCCGGACGGCGAACCATTGAGAGCTCTGTACCGAGGCGCCACGGCCTACGTGCATCCCAGCCTGGTGGAAGGCTGGACGTCGCCCCCCCTGGAAGCGATGGCCTCGGGGACCCCGGTGGTCGCCTCCCGGGCCTCGTCGATCCCGGAGACGGTCGGAGACGCGGCCCGACTCTTCGACCCGCTGGAGCCGGAAGAACTGGCCGAGGTCCTGTCAGCCGTCCTCGACCAGGAGGACCTGCGCCAGAACCTGATCCGCCAGGGCCTGGAGCGAGCGGCCCGGTTTACCTGGGAGCGCAACGCCCGGCTAACCCTGGATGCCTATCGAGAGGTGCTGAAATGACCGAAGCGGCCGAGCGCGATCCACTCCAGGACGGGAATTGTCCGATCTGCGGCGCCCCGGGAAGGGTGCGGCAGAGCAACCCGCCGTGGGAAATCCGCCACTGCCGTTGGTGTGACTTCGCCTGGGTGTGGCCTCCGATGGCGCCGGAGGAACACCAGCGCTTCCACGGGCCGGAGTTCTTTGAACGCTACTACGCCCAGCCGATCGCGGATTTCTACGCCGAGAAGGGCGCCCTGTACCACCGCGAGCGGACCAAGAAGCAGTGGTTCCTGGACTTCTTCTCGCGCCACGTCCAGCCGGGTCGCATCCTGGACATCGGGGCCGGCCAGGCCATGTTCGACTACCTGGCCCGCGAGAAGGGCTATGAACCGAGCCTGGTCGAGCTCTGCCCGCCCGTGGTGAAGTATCACCGCAGCCAGGGCTTGGAGGTCTTCGAAGGTTACCCCGAGGCCCTGGGCTTCGAGGACGAATCCTTCGAGGGGGTGGCCATGTGGCACTCCCTCGAACACGTCTTCGACCCGCTGAAGACCCTGCGCGAGGTGGCCCGGGTCCTCAAGCCCGGCGGCTGCCTGGTGGGCGCCCTGCCCAACTGGCGGGGCCTGGGGACCTGGTTGCGGCTCAAGCTCGGCAAGCCCCTCTTCAACCCCGAGACCAACCACGAGCTCCACTTCTCGCACTTCAGCCCCCGCGCCATGCGCCGGGCGCTGCTCCGCGCCGGCCTGGAGCCGCTCGAGATCGGAGTGGAGTGGCACCGCCCCCGGTGCCCGCGGGACCGCGTGCTGCACCATGCCGGGCAGGTGGCCAGCCTCTTCCCCGGCCTGAACATGCGCGAGACCATGACCTTCGTGGCCCGCAAGCCGGCGGGCAACCGCCCTCTCTCCCCGCGCCCCTGGGTCCTGCACCGCAACGACGCGGGGGTCCCGTCCGGGGTCCGCCTGGAGCGGCCGATCGAGCACCCCGACCCGGAAGTCTCCGTCCTGATCCCGACCTCGGACGGCGCCCGGGAGGGCTACCTTCCCGGACTTCTGGAACAACTCCGAGAGCAGGACCTGCCCCGGATGGAGGTCCTGGTCCTGGTCGGCGACAACCGCCAGGGACGAGCCCTGAACACCGCGGCCGACCTGGCCCGTGGCGAGATCCTCGTCACCCTGGACGACGACTCCCGCCTGGCCGACACCTCCACGCTGTCCCGCCTGGTGACGGCCTTGCGCTCGGAACCCGGAATCGGCATGGCGGGCGGATCCAACCAGCCTCCCCCGGATGCCCGCGGTCTGGTGCGGCGGGTGATGGAGGAGTTGCCCCGCCGCTCCTCGCCCGCCGTGAGCCGGATCACCGACTCCGACATGGCCGAACACCCGTGTCTGGCCATGCCGCGGGCCGCCTTCATGGCGGTCGGCGGAGAAAACGAGTTGATCCCCCGGGGCCTGGACCCCTATCTGCGGACTGCCTTCCGCGAAGCCGGATACCGGGTCGTCGTGGTCCCCGGCGTGGTGTACCATCACCTGCCCCCCACCACCCTGATGCGCCTGGTGCGCCAGTTCTTCCGCAACGGCGCCCAGTCGCGCTACTGTTCCCAGCTCTACCCCGAGTGGGTCTACGACACCGTCGAGGAACACCAGGCCGGCCCCGCCCCCCGGGTTCCGGTCGGCGGGCGGGCCATGCGCCTGGCTCGAGATGTCGCTCAGGCAGCCCTGAAGGGCCACTGGGTCCACGTGGCCTGCCGACTCTCCTATGCGGCGGGCTGGCTCTGGCAGAGCCTGGGGAGGTCGAAGACTTGCTGACGCGGCACCGCGAACTGGTCTGGAGCCTGGTGTCCCGGGACGTGAAGTCCCGCTACAAGCAGGCCGCTCTGGGCGTCCTGTGGGCGATTCTGGTCCCCCTCGCCATGATGCTGGTCTTCAGCCTGGTCCTGAGCCAGTTCATCCCCTCCCCCGACCCCCGCGTCCCCTACGGGATCTTCGTCTTCAGCGGCCTCTTGCCGTGGAACTTCCTGGCCAGCTCGCTGACCTTCGGTTCGATGAGCCTGGTGGGCAACTCCAGCATCCTCAAGAAGATCGCCATGCCACGCGAGGTCTTCCCGATCTCGGCGGTCCTGGCCGGACTGGTGGACCTGCTGCTGGGGCTGGGCGTCCTGGTGGTCCTGATGCTGTGCCTGGGCCTGCGTCCGGGGCTGGGGGTGCTGGCCCTCCCCGCCGTCCTGCTCCTGGAGCTGACCCTGGCCACGGGGGTGGCCCTGCTGCTCTCCACGGCCAACCTGTTCTTCCGGGACGTGCGCCACATCGTCCCGGTGCTGACCATCCTGTGGATGTTCATGACCCCGGTGGTCTACCCCATCACCCGCCTGGGCGCAGAGGCCCAGGCCCTGGTGCGTCTGAACCCGGCCACCTTCGTGGTGGACACCTTCCGCAGCGCCCTGTTGGGCCTGCCCCTGCCCGGCCCCGGGGAATGGCTGCGGGCCAGCGTCCTGGCCCTGGCCGTCCTGGCCCTGGGCTGGTTCGTCTTCCGGCGCTGCGAGCCGGCCTTCGCCGAGATCGTCTGAAGCATGCGCACCAGCCTGATGCTGGCCACGAGGAACCGGCTGGCCGATCTCCAGGACTGTCTGGCGGCAATCCGTCGAGTGCGCGTCCCGGACGGATCCAGCCTGGAGGTCCTGGTGGTGGACAACGGCTCGACCGACGGGACCGAAGAGTGGCTTTCCAGCCTGCCAGCAGACCTGGCGCCTGGAATCCGCCTGGTCCCCCTCTGCGAACCCCTGCCGGGCAAGTCACGGGCCCTGAACCAGGCCATGCGCGCCAGCACCGGCGAGGTCCTGGCCTTCATCGACGACGACGTCCAGGTGGACCCCGACTGGCTTGAAGCCCTGGAAGACGGTTTCCAGACCGGAGCCGGGGCGCTGCAGGGCGGGATCCGTCTGGAGCCGGGGCAGACCATCCCGTGGTGGAGGAGTCCCCGGGTGGAGGCCATCCTGGCCGGCACCGCCCTCTGGACCGAGAAGACCCCCGTCACCTCGATGATCGGCAGCAACATGGCGGTCCGCCGGGAGGACGGTCTTCCGGCCTGGTGTGAAGAGATCGGACCTGGAGTCCCACGCTTTCCGTTCGGTGAGGACAGCGACTGGAGCCGACGCTGCCTGGAAACGCGACGAGGCCTCTTCTGGCCCGCCATGGCCGCCACCCACGTCCTGAAGGATCGGTTTCGGTGGGGAGAGGTCCTGCGCCGGCAATTCTACGGAGGGCTCAACCAGGCCATCCACAGCCCGCAGCGCCGGAGGCTGTACCTGCAGACCCTGGGCACGATGCCTCGCGAGATGGCCCGCCTGGTCTGGCACGTGCTGCGGGGCCGACCGGAACGGGCGCTGGATGCCCTCTGGACGCTGGCCCGCCAGGCCGGAATACTCAGCGCGGCCTGGGGCCGAGGCCAAGGACACCCCCACTGGGCCCACCCCGAAGGCGGTTGAGAAGCCCCGACGGGCGGCTTCAGAACCAGGCCAGCAACTGGTCCACGCTGCCCTGGACCTGAAGGTCCCCCCGGGAATCGCGGGGAGCCGACTGGGAGGTGACGTCCTCCAGGCGGCGCCGCAGGCCGGGGTCCAACTGCTGGGCGGGCACCTCCGCTGCCAGCACCCGCACGGCCGCCAGGCCCTGACCCACCATTCCCCGACGCTGGAAGAAGACCACCATGTGCAACTGCTGGGTGCTGTACCCCAGGTCATAGTACCAGCGGCGGTCCCCGCCCAGGCGCTCCAGCTCGCCGGCCAGCGACTCCATCAACTCCCGATGGCGGGTCAACATGACCGCGGGGGCCTCGCCAGACGAGGCGAGCGAGGCCAGGTCACGGTAACCCCGCGAGGCGTCCACCTCCGAGGTCTCCTCGGCCAGTTGTCGGAAGAGTTCCACCAACGAGGCGCGCAACTCGGGCTGGTGGGGCAGGAACCCCAAGGCCCAGGTGGCCTGATTCGCTGTGCAGCCGACCCGGAAGGCCTGCCGCTGCGAGACCGGCAGCGGGTGCTCTCGGCCCAGGCCGAACTGGTGGACCCCCACCGGGACCGACACGGCGATCCCGGGAGCGATCTCGGTCCGGGCCTGGGGGGTTGAGGTTGGACGTGCCGGCCTTCGGGAAGCCGGCACGAGCAGCGAGGAAGGCAGGCTGCGGGTTGCAGCCACCGCGGTCACCTCAGAAACCGAACGGGTCCGGACCCTCGTGCCGGGATCGGCGTGTCCGGGCAAGGTCGTCAGCAAGCCGAAAACCACGACGGTGGCGAAGAATCGCGAAATCATCGTACGCCTCCACAGGGCACCCGCCAACGTCCCCCCTCCCCGAAGCGATCCGCGGTAGGCGCCTGGATCCCCCGGGCGGCGTCTTCCCAGGCCTGAGCCAGAAGAGGCGCCACCCTCTTCCAATCATAACATTCCCGGACCAGATGGAGCCCATTCCCACGGATTGGGGACGGAGCATGCGTCGGGGGGTGAGGGTCGCGGCCCGCCGGCCGGAAGGAATTCAAGCCCCCAGGAGGAAACCGGGCGCACCTGTCGTCCCTCCGGGGTGTCCCTTGATCGTCTCGATCCACCAACCGCATTACCTGCCCTGGCTTCGCTACTTCGACAAGATCGCGCGCAGCGACGTCTTCATCCTCCTGGACGACGCCGATTTCAACAAGAACGGCTGGCAGAACCGAAACCGCCTCAAAGGCCCCACGGGCCCCCAGATCCTGACGATCCCGGTGCAGCACCGGTTGGGGCAGCGCCTGGAAGAAGTGACCCTGACCCCGGGGCATCCCTGGGCACGCAAGCACCTCAAGACGCTCCGGCAGTTCTACGCCCGCGCACCTCACCTGGCAGACTTCCTGCCTGCCCTGGAGGACTTCTACGCCCGACCCTGGTGCCGGCTGGTGGACCTCGCCTGGGAGACGATCCGCTGGCACATGGCGATCCTGGGAATCGCAACCCCGATGGTCCGCAGCTCGGAGCTGGGAGTCGCGGGCCGCGCCAGCGCCCGGTTGGTGGACCTGGTCCGCGCCGTCGGCGGGACGGCCTATCTGACCGGCGCCCACGGTTTGCAGAGCTACCTCGAACCCGCTCGATTCCAGGAGGCCGGGCTGGACCTGCTGGTCCACCAGTGGTCCTGCCCGGAGTATGCCCAGGTCTGGCCCCAGGTCGGATTTGCCCCGGACCTGGCCACCCTGGACCTGTTGCTGGCGGAGGGCTCCCGCTCGCGCGAGATCCTCCTGCGTGGAGGGCAGGTGGTCAGCGCCCAGGAGCTCCTGGAGGCCTCGCGATGACCCGCGCATTCATTCCCCACTCCCGCCCTCTTCTGGGCCCGGAGGAGGCGCAGGCCGCCGCAGCGGTGGTGCGCAGCGGCATGCTGGCCCAGGGTCCCGAAGTCGAAGCTCTGGAGCGGGAGGCCGCCCGGGTCCTGGGGACCCGCCACTGCGTGGCCCTGGCCCACGGAACCGCCGCCCTCCACCTGGGCCTGGTGGCCCTGGGTGCAGGCCCGGGCAGGACGGTCCTTCTGCCATCCTACGGCTGCACCTCGCTGCTGAACGCCGTGTTGCAGAGCGGAGCCCAGCCCCTTCTGGTGGACTGCGTGCCAGGCCTGCCGGACATGGATCTCCAGGACGCCCGAGCGAAGGTCCGCCCGGACACGGCGGTGGCCCTGGTTCCCCACCTCTTCGGGCGCCCCCTGGAGGTGCGTCCCCTGGAAGAGCGGGTCGCGGTTCTGACCGACGGCACCCATGCTCCGGGAGCCACCCTCGGCCGGTCGCCTGCCGCCCGCCAGGGCAGGGCCTGCGCCTTCTCCTTCTATGCCACCAAGATGCTGGCTGCCGGGGAAGGGGGACTGCTGGCCACCAGCCGGGCCGACGTGGCCCGCCTGGCCCGCAACCTGCGCTCCTATGATCAGAGACCGGACTGGCGGTTGCGCTTCAACTACAAGATGACCGAGGTCTCCGCGGCCCTGCTCCGCATCCAGTTCCGTCGCTTGGGATCGTTCCTGGAGGAACGCCAGGCCCTGGCCCGACGCTACCGCGCCGAACTGGGAGACCTGCTGGAGTTGCCGCCCGAGGTCCCCGGCCAGGTCCACTATCGCTTCCTGGCCCGGGTCCCCTCCCGACGCCTGCCAGGCCTCTTGCGGGCCCTCCGGGAGAAGGGGGTGGGCGCCGCCCGTCCGGTCTTCCGCCCCCTGCACCGCTATCTGGGGATCCCGGCCCGCGACCTTCCCCACGCCGAGGAGGCCTGGCGGCGCACCCTGTCGCTTCCCCTCTACCCCGGGTTGAGCTCCCAGGAAGCGGACCACGTGATCCAGGCTGTCCGGGAGGAGTTGTCTTGAGCGAAACCCTCTGGCCGATGTTCCGCGTGCTCCTGGCAGGCTTTGCGGCCTCGCTGATCCTGACCGGCCTGGTGCGCGAGATCTCCCGGCGCCTGGACCTGATGGACCGCCCCGGAGCCCACAAGCAACACCTGGAGGCCACGCCCACCCTGGGGGGTCTGGGAGTCTTCGGCGGCTTCACCGTGGCGGTCCTGGCCGCGGGGCTGCTCTCGCCGGGAGTCCAGGCCTTCCTCCTGGGAGGACTCTTCATCGTCCTGGTCGGCCTGCTGGACGACTTACGCGGGGTCAGCGCCAACGTCAAGCTGGGCGCCCTGGCCGCCGCCACGGCCCTGCTGATGGAGGGTGGTGTCTTCCTGCGGGCCTTTGCCCTGCCCCTCCCGCTGGCTTTCATCCTGACCTTCCTGTGGATGGGCCTGGTGGCCAGCGCCTTCAACGGGGTGGACAACGCCGACGGGGCGGCCTCCGGCTTGGCCGGGCTGTCGGCCCTCTTCGCCTTCGGCATCGCCTGGGCCACCTTCCAGAAGGACCTGGCCCTGGTGGCCCTGGCCCTGGGCGCAGCCTGCGCCGGTTTCCTGTGGTGGAACTACCCGCGCCCCCGGGCCAGGATCTTCCTGGGCGACTCCGGAAGCTTCTTCATCGGCTTCTGCCTGGCCGCCATGGTCGTCCTGGGCGAATGGGCAGGCAGCGGCCTGAAGGCCGTCCTGATGGGCGTGACGCTCCTGGCCGTTCCCCTCTTCGATTTTGGGATGATCCTGATCTCACGTGGACTGCACGGCAAGTACCGGACCTGGACCGACCCGATCACCATGTGTGCCCGGGACCACACCCATCACCGCCTGGTGGCCATGGGCCTCTCCGGCCGCGAGGCCCTCCTGGTGATGTACCTTCTGGCCGTCCTGACCGGGACGTGCGCCGTGGCCATGGCCAATCTGGGCATGCAGCAAGCCCTGACGCTCTTCGGCGGACTGGTCTTCCTGGGCCTGGTCCTCGCCCTGTGGCTGGATCAGGCGCCTCTGGCCGAAGAGTCGGCTCCGCCCACCCCGCAGAGGGAGGAGACCTCCAGGTGAGCCGCATCCTGATGGTGAGCACCGACTATCCCCCCATCCGCGGAGGGATCAGCTCACTGGCCTTTCATCTGGCCGGAGATCTGGCCCGCAGGGGGCATGACGTCGAGGTGGTCGCCCCCCGCTGGACGGGATGGGAAGCCCATGACCAGGCCGACCCTTGTCGGGTCTGGCGAACCCCGGGTTATAACTGGGGCTATCTGCGAGGGGTCCCCCTTCTGGCCAGGGCCGCCCGACGCCTCATGGTTCGACCTCCAGACGTGATCCTGCCCATGAACGTGGCCTATGGGGGGCTGGCCATGCGGCTGGCCCGGGCCCTGGGCTGCCGGATCCCCTACCTGATGTTCGCCTATGGCCTGGAGTTTGCGCGCTTCCGCGAGAGCCCGCTGATGCGCCGGATCTACCGAGAGGTCTACGAGCAGGCCGAGCGGGTCTTCGCGGTGAGCGCCGACACCCGGTCGCGCCTGGGTGAGTTCGGGGTCCAGAACCGCATCGAGGTCCTCTATCCCGGGGTCGACACCTCGCGTTTCTCGCCGGAGGGTCCCGACTTCCGAAGCCTCCTGGCGCTGGAATCCCGCCCGGTGATCGGCACCCTGTCGCGCCTGGTCGAACGCAAAGGGTTCGACATGGTCCTGCGCGCCATGCCGCGGGTCCTGGAAGAGTTCCCCGACGCGCTGTATCTGGTGGTCGGCGACGGACCGGACCGCCCCCGACTGGAGGCCATGGTCCGGGACCTGGGCCTGGGTGGTTCGGTCCATTTCGCGGGCAGCGCCGACGAAGAGAGCCTGGCGGCCTGGTTCCGCACCTTGGACGTCTTCGTGATGCCCAGCCGGGAAATCCCCTCCAGCGGCCATGTCGAGGGATTCGGAATCGTGTTCCTGGAAGCCGGGGCCTGCGGCCGACCGGTCATCGGCGGGCGTTCGGGTGGGGTGGTCGAAGCCGTCCAGGATGGAGTCAGCGGATTGCTGGTGAACCCGGGCGACCCCGACGACCTGGCCCGCGCCCTGCAGACCCTGCTTCGCAACCCGCAACAGGCCAGACATCTGGGCCGCACTGGCCGATTCCGGGTGGAACGGGACTTCACCTGGGAGAAGGTGCTGGAGCCTCTGGGAGACTTCCTCGAGACCCTCCAGCCTCGAGAAGCCCGATGACCGTGGCCAGCCCCCCCCCCCGCAAGTCCCCCGGACACCACCGGATCGATCCGTCCTGGCCGATGCTCTTCTATGCGGCGGCAGTTGCGGTCTCACCCGAGTTCAACTTCCTGGGATTCGAGAAGATTCGGGTCAGCGACCTGCTCTTGCCCGTGCTCTTGCTGGTCTTCGTCGGAGCGCGCGCCACCGAGGGGCACCGCGCCCGAAGTCGCAGGATCTCGGAACCCATCCCCCTGCTGGCTCCGATGGTGCTGCTTCTGGCCTGGGATGCCGCGGCCTACTTCCTGTTCTCCGAACAGGGCCCCCTGGCCCGCGGGGGTATGTATCTCCTGAAACGGACCGAGTTCTTCGTCGTCTACTTCCTGGGGGTGGCCGTCGTCACCTCGGAGTGGTCGTGGCTCCGGATCATCCGGGTCTTCTCCCTGGCCGCGCCGATCCTGAACCTCTCGGTGCTCTGGGAGCTGTTTTCCAACCCCCAGCTCCACCGGGCTTCTGGGGTCATCAAGGGCCAGGAGACCTCGACGGCCCTCTTCATCGTCGTTCTGATGGGCCTGGTGCTGGGGGCCCTGCCTCATATCCGGGGTTCCTGCGAACGCATCTCGCTGACCCTGGGCGCCCTCACCGGGGCCGCGGCCCTCCTGGCCACGGGTTCGCGCGCCGGGATGATCTGCGCCGGGGTCCTCTTCGTTGCGGAAGCCATGCGCACCCGGAATCTGCGGGTTCCGATCCTGGCAGCCCTGGTCATCCTTGCCTTCCCGGCCTGGCTCTTGATGCCGGAGACGGTCCAGGATCGCTTCGAGGGGACCGGGACGGAGTTCAACCAGGCATGGAGCGGCCTGGTCTCCAACCCCGAGGACATGCCTTCCCCGGGTTCCTCCTCCCTGGTCGCCCGCCTTCTGGTGGCCCGGCACGTCGTGACCGAAGTGCTCCCCCGCAACCCGATCTTCGGCCTGGGGACGGGACGGATCGGACTGGGCGCCATCGACAACATGTACCTCTGCGAGTGGGTGTACCACGGACTGGTGGGGCTGGGCCTGCTCGTGGCCTTGTTGTGGGCCCTGGGCCGGACCCTCCGAAGCATCGCCCGACAGGCGAAGGACCCGCTGCTGAAGAGCATGGCCGGTTCGCTCTTCAGCGTGCTGGTCGCCCTGGTCCTGAGCGGCCTGGTGGCCGAGACCTTCTACCTGATCCGTCCCATGGAGGCCTACCTGCTGCTGGTCGGCCTGGTCGTGGGTCGCTCCCGACTTCGGGAGTCCGAATCGTGAGGATCCTGCACGTCATCACCCGGCTCATCCACGGGGGGGCGCAGCGCAACACCATGATGTGCGCCGCGGAACAGGCCCGTCGGGGACATGAGGTGACGCTGGTCACCGGCCCCGAGGCCGGCCCCGAAGGCAGCCTCCTGGAGGAAGCGGCCCAGGACCCCTACCGCCTGATCGTCCTCCCGGACCTGGTCCGCGACCCTTCCCCCGCGCGGGATCTGCGGGCCTTGGTCGAGTTGTGGAAGCTGATGGGGGACCACCAATTCCAGGTGGTCCACACCCATACTTCCAAAGCCGGAATTCTTGGTCGTTGGGCCGCCGCCCTGCGACGCGTGCCCGCCGTCGTCCACACCCCCCACGGCCACGTCTTCCACGGCTACTTTTCCTCCTGGAAGACCCGGGTCTTCCGCGAAGTCGAGCGACTCACGGCCCGGACGACCCACCGGATCGTGGCCTTGACCGAAGGCGACCTGCGCGACCATCTCCAGGAGGGAATCGCCCCGGCGGATCGCTTCGTGATCATCCCCAGCGGCGTCTCGTTGGAGCGCTACCGCCGCCCCTCCGAGACCGCCTCGGGGGGCCAGGATCTGACGATCGGCTTCGTGGCCCGGCTGGTCGAGGTCAAGGGGGTGCTGGACCTCCTGGAGGCCGTGGCCCTGGTGGTGACCCGCTTCCCCCGGGCACGCCTGGTCCTGGTCGGGGATGGGCCCCTGCGCGAGGCCGTCCTCGAGCGCATCCAGACCCTGGGTCTGACCTCCCATGTCGAACTCCTGGGGCGCCTGGAAGACCCTGCGCCAGCTCTTCGAGGCTTCGACCTCTTCGTGCTCCCTTCCCACAACGAGGGCATGGGTCGTGCGGCGGTCGAAGCCATGGCGGCCGGTCTCCCGGTCGTGGCCACCTGCGTCGGAGGTCTTCCCGACGTGGTGGTCGATGGAGAGACGGGGCTGCTGGTCCCTCCCCACGACCCGGAGGCTCTGGCCGAAGCCCTGACGCGACTTCTGGAAGACCCGGACCTGCGGGGCCGCATGGGCCTGGCCGGGCAGATCCGGGCCGAGGCATTCAGCGACCAGGTGATGTTCGATCGCCTGGAAGCCCTCTATTCCGAGATCCTGACCCGACCGAACAAGTAGACGGACTCCGGCTGCCCCCCCGGAGATGAAGAGGGCCCCGGCCTGAGGCCGGGGCCCTCTTCGCAGGCGTGGAGCCGGGGCTCAGTTCACCCGGTTCGTGCTGTGCGAGCGGCCATTGCCGTTGCTGCGGCCGTTGCCGTTGTCCGGGCGAGAGCCCGCCCCCACCGCGACCAGCTCGCGCACGGCGGTCTTCTTGAGCTCCTCCCACTCCTCGGCCAGGTCGTCGGGCAGACGCGGAATCGAGCCCAGGATCGGCAGGTTGAGGGTCTCCTCGACGCGAGGCCGGATGCGCATCGACGACGAGAGATAGTCCAACAGCAACACGACGGTGAATCCGAAGATGAGGCAGAAGGGGAATCCGATCAGAAGCCGGCGGGCGCTGCTGGGCCTCTCGACCACCAGGGTCGGCTGCCCCTGCCCGGGGGCCTCCAGAACCGAGATGGCGCCCGAGCGACGGCTGCCCTGCTCGGCGACCCGGGCTTTGTAGAGCTGGGTCATCAAGGCGTTGTAGTTCTCTTCATACATGGCCAACTGACGCTGCAGACGGGCGAGCTGCAAACGCTGATCGCCCACATCCCGCTTCTTGCGAACGTCGGCCAGCCCCCCATCCACGGTCTTCAGCGCCGCCAGCGCCTTGCCCAGCGCGGCCTGCTTCTCTTCGACGAAAGAGCGCACGGTGGCCGCCAGTTCCCGGTTGTAGACGGTCTCGACGATCCCCAGGCGCCGCGTCTGCTCGCGGATCTGCTGGCTCTCTTCGGTGAAGACCTCGTGAAGTTCGGCCAGCTTCAGGCGCTGCTGGGAGACATCCTGTTGCAGGGTGGCCAGACCCGACCTCTCCTGCCCCAGGACGGCCCAGGGCGGGGTGGAGCTGCGCCCACTGGAGAAGTCCTCGAGCTGGGCCAGCTCCGAGCGCAACCCGGCAACCTGCTGTTGAATCTCGTTCTTCTGGGCCTCCAACTGGTTCTCCCGATCCGCGAGGGCCGCCAGGGCCTGCTCCACGCTGAGGGCTTCGTGGTCCTCCTGCCACTTGAGGATGGCCGTCTCGGTCTTGTCCAGGTTGGTCCGGGCCTCAGCCACCAGGTCCTCGAGGAACTGACGGGTGCTGGCGAACTCCCGGGCGGAGAGCTCCTCGACGTAGGTGATGAATTCTTCCACCAGGGCCCGCGTCTGCTTCTGGGATTCTTCGCCATTCTCCGCGGTGACCGAGATGGCCAGCAGGGTGACCTGGCCTCGGTTCTCGGAGACCGGCTTGAGCTTGATCTGCTCGCGAAGCAGGAGTCCTTCATCCGCCAGGCCCAGGCGGCTGGCCACCCGGCCCATCAGCTCCTGGCTGAGGATCAGCTCGCGCAGCAGGCTCTGGTCGGCAAACCAGACCTTCAGCCCGGCTCCCTGGGTCGCCTCTCCGGCCTCGGCCTGCGAGGGCGGGGTGAGCAGGACCTTGGCGGTGGACGTGTAGACCGTCGGGACGACGCTTCGGTCGGCCGTCAAGCCCAGCAGGACCAGCGCCACCAGAGTCGCTGCCAGGAACTCCCACCTGCGCTGGCGGGCGATCCGCAGGGCCTTCCAGAGATCCATTCCAGCCACCTCACGACCTTGAGAATCCGAAAACACAGACCCGGACCCGGGACAGGCCTTTCGCCGTCCGGGTCATTCCAAGTGCCCAATTCTACCACATGTTCGGGCTGCCCGTCCGGGTTCCTGGCCTCGACCCGAAACCGCCACCGACCGTGGCATTCAGCGGCGGATTCGGTTTCGACTTCGGAAGGAATCCCGCGAAGCTCCGGGCCCCGGAGATCCCAAGGATCCGGAGGGAATGACCCGGGTGTAGAGAAACCGGGGATCCATCCGTCGGTTGATCCCCCCTCGAGGTGACCCATGCCCCGTCCAGACCACAAGAGGTCGTTGAGGTTCTTGATGCTGGCCCTCTGCCTGATGGCCTTCACCGGACCTCTGCCGGCCCGGGAGCCCCTGGTGCCCGTGCCCCGTCCCCAGGCCAGCCCGCCCCCCACCTCATCGCACGCTCACCGGCTGATCCCCGGCGACGAAGTGGAGATCCGCATCCAGGCCCTCCCCGACCTGGAGAGGCTGTACCAGCTCCGCAGCGACGGTGGTCTGTACCACCCCCTGGCCGGCGAGATCCCCGCTGCGGGACGGACCCTTGAAGAGCTGCGCCAGCTCCTCGAGAAGCGGCTGGCCCGAGAGTTGAAGAATCCGAACGTCCAGGTCGGTCTGCGCTCGATGGCCCGCCAGGACGTCACCGTCCTGGGCGAGGTGGCCAAGCCGGGCAAGTACGAGGTCCTGCCCGGGGCCTCCGTCCTGGACGTGCTGGCCATGGCTGGAGGCAACACGCCCAACGCGGACCTGTCCACCGCGGTCCTGATGCGCGGCGGGCAATCCCAGACGGTGAGCCTGGCCCCTCCCGACCCTGCCGCCACAGAAGTCCCCCAGACGCTGGTCGAGCCCGGGGACATCCTCTATCTGCTGGCGGGAACCCAGATCAGCGTCCTGGGCGATGTGGCCAGTCCCGGGGTGTATGCCTTGCCGCGGACGGCCTGCGACCCCTGGCGCGCCCTGCACGCCGCCGGAGGGCCCAAGCCCGGGGCAGCGCTGAACCGGGTCGTCCTGCAACGCGCCAGCCTGCCAGCTCCCGTGGTCCTGGACATGTCCCGACCCGATACCCCGATGCCCGAAGAGGCCCGCGTCCTCCAACAGGGGGACAGCCTCCGGATTCCCGAACGCCAGGTGGTCCTGCTGGGGGGGGTCAGCCAGGCCGGCCCCCTGACGCTGGAGACCGGAGAAAACGTGTTGGACGTGATCATGCGGGCCGGAGTCAGCGACCCGAAGACCCTCAACGATGTCACCATCATCCGTGCCGAGGACGTCCGAGCTGGTCGGCAGAAAACCGAGCGCCACGACCTGACGCCCTACATCAAGAAGGGGGACACCTCGGTCCTGGTCCCCGTCCATGACGGCGACGTGGTCTACGTTCCGGCCCCGGCCCAGAAGGGCCGATTCAACCTGCTCAACCTGCTCTTCCTGGGGCGGGCGCTCTTCGGATACCCGTGAGCGACTCCCCCGTCTCCACCAATGGACACCGTCGCGAGCCACCCGCCCGGCCGGAATCCCTGATCCTCCTGCTGGGCGCGGCCCTGCTGGCCACCGGGGCCCTGCTGGTGCATCCCGGCGTCACGGCTCCACGCCCCTCGCTGGTCCTGGCGGGGGGAGGGGCCCTGGCCATCCTGGGTGCCCTGGCCGCCCTGCGCCTGGCGGCCAACCGCAGCCTCGCTTTGAGCGCCCTGGCCTGGCTGGCCTTGATCGCCTGGGGCGCGACCGGCGCCCCGACGGGCCTGGACCGTCACCTCAGCGAAGTGGCCCTGGTCTCCTGGGTCGGCGGTCTGGCCGTCATGGTCGGCTTCGGGCTGGGGACCCAGGTCATCCGATTCTGGCGTGCCGGCGCCCTCCTGCTGGTCCTGGCGGCCACCGCCCTGGCCACGTTCGGACTGTGGACCACGATGCCGTCCATCCTCCAGGCCATGGCCACCGGGCAGTCTCTGCCTCGACTGGCCATCACCTTCACCAACCCGGACTGCCTGTCCGTGGTGCTGGGGGTGGCCCTCCTGCTGGCGGTTGGCCTGACCGGCGCGGTGCCCGGCACCCTGACCTTCCCCCTGGCCGCCTGCTCGGGAGTCCTCCTCTCGGCGGTGCTCTTCACCGGGTCCCGGGCAGGGGTGCTGGGGCTGGTCGCAGGCCTGGCCGCCTACGGAGGGCTGCTCCTGGCGCGTCGCGACGAGTCGGGCCGGCGGAGCGCCGTCCTGGGCCTGGCACCGACCTTCCTGCTGGCCCTGCTGCTGCTTCTGTCCCAGATGCTGACTCCAGCCTTGGGTCGCTGGGGCGAACTGGTCCTCCAGCAGGATCATCAGGGGATGGCGATGAGAACCGCCGTCGTGCGCGATGGGTTGAAGTGCGTGGCGCAGCGGCCCTGGCTTGGCAGCGGGCCGGGAACCTTCCATCTGGCCTTCCAGGAACACCGTCCGACCGGAATCCGGGCCTACGTCAACGTGGCCCACAACGACTACATGCAGATCCTGGTGGAGACCGGGGTGCCAGGGCTGCTCCTCTTTGCGGTCGTCCTGGGCCTGCCCTTGCTGCGGGCCGGCCGCTGCGCCCTGTCGGGCCCCTTCCCTGCCGAGTCGGCAGCGGCCGCCGGCGCCGGCGTGGCCGTTGCGGTCTACGCAACCCTGAACTTCGCCCTGCCGGTCCCCGCGGATCTCCTCTGGTGGTGCGCAGCATCGGGGCTGTGCCTGTCGGATTCGCTCTCGGCGCATCGCCCCCGAGGCGCGAGCTTGCTGGCGGTGGCACCGGCAGCCCTGATGCTGGCGCTGTGCGGCGCGGGTGCCCTGCTCCTGGGCGTGGGCATGGTTCGGGCCGACCGTCTGGCCGCCGCATCGGACGCCCTGGCCCGGACGCTGCGCTGGGAGGAGGCAGGCCAGGCGGCGCAGGCCGCCCTGGACCTCGAGCCGCGGAACCCCGAGCACCACCTCCGCCTGGCCCGATTGGAGGAACGACAGGGCCGACTGGATCAGGATCCCGAGAAACTCAACCAGGCCCGGGGGCGCGCGGAGGCAGCCCACCGGTTGAGCCCCTCGAACCTGCCGGTCGCGCTGGAGTTCTCCAGGTTGAGCCGCGAGGCGGGCGACGTCCAGGCCGCCGAAGAAATCCTGATGCAGATGCGATCCAAGGCTCCCAACGACCTCCGGTTGGAGGCCGAGCTGGCCGGCGTCCATCTGCGCCGGGGTCAGCTTCCCGAAGCAGCTCGGGCCTTGTGGCGCAGCACACCCATCAACGGCAGCGTGGCTCGCAACGTCGCCGTCCTGGTGGCGGCCATCGAACGCAGCCAGGCAGGCCAGGGGACCCACCTCCTGCGCGACTTCGTCGCCGAGAATCCTGAGGAGGGGCTGAAGGTCACCCGCGAGACCATCACCCTCTTGAAGTTTGCACGGGAACCTGCCCCTCTGGAGCGAGCCTTGAAACTGCTGATCGAGCTGGACCCCGGCGACACCTGCGCCGCCCTGGGCCTGGCGGACATGGAGCTCAGCCAGGGCAGGTCCGCTGAAGGTCGCTCGCGGCTGGCCCGCATCGCCACCACCCCGGCGGGACCTGGAGAGGCCAACGCCGCCTGTCAGCGCCGAGCCCTGGAGCGTTACGTCGCCCTGGAGCTGAAGGACGGTGATCCCGCCCAGGCCGAGAAGATCCTCCTCGAACGACTGGCAGACCGGCCCTGGGAGGGCTGGATCCGGGTCCTTCTCTGTGACGTCAAGATGGCGCGAGGCGACGTGTCTGCCGCCAAGGACCTCCTCCAGCAGGGCCTGCGCCGGCGCTCGACCGACGTCGACCTCCTGACCCGCCTGGGGGATCTGTACGAAAAGCAAGGGGCTGGCGAGACCGCCATGCGCTACTACCGCGACGCCCTGCGTGTCGAACCGAAGAACGCCCGCCTGACCCAGAAGATCCGCCGACTGGAACAGAAGCAGGCGCGCTGATCCCCCGGGGACCCGAGACCTGGGGCTGCCGGCTGCTCAGGCCTGGGGTGGCATCTGGCAGGTGAAGTATCCCAGCTTCCCTCCGGGATGGCGCGGAATCTCCTCGACCTCCTCAAAGACGATCCGGACCTGGGCGCCCAAGACCTCGCGCAGGCCCTTCTCGCAGGCCGCCAGGGCGGGCCCCGGCTCCTCGGCCTCGGTCACGTAGCGCACGGTGAAGTCCTCCAGGGCGGTCTGCACCACGTGGAAGGCACGGATCTGACGGTGACCCTCCGTCAGGAGGGACTTGTTGACGTAATCGAAGAGTTCCGTCGAGAACATCCGCCCTCCGGCGGTGCGAACCATCTGACCGGTCTTCCCGGTCCGAACATCCATCAAAGGCAGGTTCCGGCCACAGGGGCAGACTCCCTCGACGGGCACGGCCATGTCCCCGACCCGGTAGCGGATCAAGGGCATCCCAGGATTGTGCAGGGATGTCACCACCACCTGACCTGGCGTCCCAGCAGGAACCGGACGATCGGACTCGTCCAGGAACTCGACCACCACGTTCTCACAGGCCACGTGCATGCGCCCCTGCGGACACTGATGGGCAAACGCCCCGAACTCCCCACATCCATACACATCCGCCACCGGCGCCCCGAAGGCCGTGCCGAGCAGATCGCGCTGGAATCCGTACAGGACTTCGGCCGTGCAGGCCACCAGGCGCACCCCCAGGTCATCCAGGCGGACCCCATCCGACTCGGCCTGACGGACCAGGACCTCCAGGCCCGAAGGGTATCCGTAGACCAGACGGGGACGAAGCCGGCGGATCTGCGGATAGAGCGCGCGAATGAAGGTGGGCGAAAGGTCGAAGGCCGAGACGTGCAGCAGATGGTTCAGGAAGCTCTTCAAGCGAAGGAGGTTCCACTCGCGGGCAGGCCCGACCGGCCGCCCCCAGACCGCCAGAACTCCCTCTCCGGGACGCACTCCGAACCAACCCCGTGAACGCCATTGTCCAGCCTCGTGGCGGCTGCGAAAGGCCGGACCGTGGGTGAAGCGGACGGGCTCACCGGTCGAGCCGCTGGTGTGCCCCAGACTCTCGCCGCCTCCCGGGTTGCGCAGGCTCTGGAAGTGGTCGCGCACTTCCGACTTCTCCAGGACGGGAAGGGCCAGGAAATCCTCCCAGGTGCCCACATCCGCCGGGTATCCCCTGTCCCGATAGTAGGGAACCCGACCCGCCGCCCGGAGCGTGTCGCGAAGGTCGGCAAACTGACGAGCCCGGAGTTCCTCCGAGCTCCAAGACTGCGTCCGCTCCAGCTCGGCAAGACAGGCGAACATGGACTCCCCCTGCAGGAAGGAAGCCAGGGGCATATACAGGCGACGCGTCAGAAGCGTTCTCAACATCCCTCTTCGGCTGCCTCCTGGTAGACCTCGATCATCAACTCGGCCGCCCTCTCCCAGGTGAAGTCCCGACAACGCCGGAGGCCCTTCTCGCGCATGCCACGTCGGAGTTCGTCGTCCTCCTCCACCCGGAGCAACCCCGTCGCCAGAGCCTCGGCATCTCCGGTGGGCGCCAGGATGGCGGCGTCCCCGGCCACCTCGGGAATGGACGAATTGCGACAGGCCACCACCGGAGTCCCACACGCGAAGGCCTCCAACAAGGGGAGCCCAAATCCCTCATACTGGGATGCGAAGAGCAGGCACCGGGCTCCCGTCAGAAGCAGCCGAATCTCGGTGTCCCCCACGACCCCCATCACGCGAACCCGCTCCGCCTCACCGGCCGTTGCCAGCAGGGCCGTCGCACCGCGCGGCATGGCCCCTGCCACGACGAAATCGAACCCGGCGAGCCCGCGCGAGGCGGCCAGTCGAAAGGCCGCACAGGCCTCCCCCATGCCCTTCCGGGGATCGCCGCTGGACAGGAACAGGACATAGGGCCGCGCCAGGCCCCGCTGCTCCCGGAAACGTGCCAGGGCCTCCGTGGAGCACGGATCCAGGAAGCGCGGATCCAAACCATTGGGGACCACGCGGACCCGGGCGGGATCCAACCCCATCAGCTCGATGGCGTCCCGGCGGGTGCTTTGAGAGATCACCACGACCCGATGGGCCCGGCGGGCCATGGCCGAGCGAGCCGGACGCGCGGCCTGAAGGTGGGGGAACAAGTGCGGGAGGCGATACTCGCGAAGGTCGTGGACGGTCAGCACGGATCCGCCCCTCCTCTGAGGGGGGACCCGGGCGTGGACCGAATGGAAGACGTCCATCCGCCCGGCCAGACAATCGACCGGCGGCCAGGAGCACAGATCCCAGCTCTTCTCGAGAAGCCTGCGGGGACACCGGCAGACCCGCTCCCGGGTCCCCGGCAGGACCGGACGGGGAGCCCGGCTCCTCCAATACAGGTAGAAGCAACGCAGCTCTCGCAACGCGCCGGTCCCCACCAGGGCCTGCAACAGGTTGAGCGTATAGGTCCTCAGTCCGCTGGCCTGGTTGAGGGCCAGGAACGACGCATCCAGGGCCACGCGCAGGCCACCAGGAAGACCAGCCAAGGCAGACCTTCCCGGTGGCGGATCAGGCTGGGGTCTCGGCAAGCGCCCCGACCAGAACCTCCTGCTCCTGTTCATCGGTGCAGGTCAGCATGTGCGGGCGCTCGGAGTACCAGTTCATGGTGTCGCGAATCGTGTCTTCCAGGGTGTATCTGGGCTTCCAGGAGAGGTCCTCGCGCGCCCGGGTGTCTTCAGGCACCTTGTCGAAACCCTCTTCATAGAGCGGCCCGAAGAGCGTCTTGGGATCGACGTTGATGATCGGCGAGCGGCTCCCGACGACCTCACGGACCCGGTGGGCCAGATCCATGATCGACAGCTCGTTGGCCGGATTGCCCAGGTTGAAAACCCGGCTGCGGTGGGGCGAGCGCATGACGGATGTGACCCCGGTCACGATGTCTCGGACATCCGTGAAGGCCCGGACCTGCTGCCCGGTCCCGAAGACGGTCAAGGGTGCGCCCGTCAGGGCGGCGATGACGAAGCGGGGCAGCACGAATCCGCCTCCGGGCAACTGCCGGGGTCCGGCGATGTTGAAAGGCCGCACGATGTTGACGTGCAGGTCGGTGACCCGAGCCCGGTTGATCGCCGCGATCTCGGAGGTCAACTTGGCCACCGCGTACTCCAGGCGGACCGTGAAACGGCCAGGGATGATGCAACTGTCGGTCTCACGGAAGGTCCCGGCACGACCATAGACCTCCGAGGTCGAGACCTCGATCAGGCGGGCCTTGTGGGCCAGGGCCAACTCGACGACGGCCTCACCCGAGGTGACGACCTGCCGGGCGATCTCCCCAGAGTGCTTGAGAACTCCGGCGGGCCCGACCACGCTGGCCAGGTGGTAGATCTCGTCGAAGTGGTGGCTGGGCGGAAAGAGATCCCTGGCGACGTCTTCGATCGCTCCGACGATCACCCGGCAAGAGGCTTCATAATCGGCAGGCTGCATCACGTTGCTGATCAGGCTGTCGACGATGGTCACCTGGGACCCCTCGGACAAGAGCCGATCCACCAGATGCGTGCCGACGAAGCCCAACCCGCCCGTTATCAAAGCTCTCTTCATGTTTGCTCGCCACCTCCAACAGTCTCAAGCCTCGAGTCCCGGGCAAGACAAGCTGCCCCCCCCGTCCCGATTTCGAAAGCCTACTATTCCAGCCTCGGGGCCCTTCTCCTGCCGCCGAGGCGGGATCCCATCCGAAGCCCCGCCCGAAGGCGGAACAAGAAAAAAGGCCCCGCCCGAAGGCGGGGCCCTGGTGGATCGACTGAGAGGCCTAGAACTTGACCGAGAAGCTGCTGGTCAACTGCCATCCCTGCCAGTCGAAGGGATGGTTGGTGAAGTTGGCGCCAGGAGCCTGGTCGTTGTTGGTCCGCCGCCCGCCATAGATCCCGGTGGGCATGTTGTCGTTGGTGTCGTAGTAGGTGAAGTCCATCGACCAGGCGGTGTTGGTCGACACGTCGCAATCGAATCCCACGAAGGGAGCGATCTGCGTCGAGTTCACCGTGTCGAAGTTGGGGTTGCGGCTATAGGCGTTGTAGAGCCCAGCCGGATCCCAGTGCCCGCGGATGTTGGACAGGTCCACACCACCACGCAGGTTCCAGCGGTCGTCGATCTCCCAGCCCAACTGGAAGTGGCCCATCGTCGTCTGCAGGTCGACCAGGTTCTGGCCACCGCCGAAGCGGGTGCTCAGGCTGGTCGGCCGGTAGAAGTCGTGACGCTCGACGGCCACATCCAGCTTCAGGCGCGGGTCGGTGAACTTGTAGGTGTATCCCAGGCCCCAACTGGTGACGGTCCCGCGAGGGTCCTCCATCGGCTGGAGGGTGTCGGTGAACGAAGAAGACGAGCTGGCTCCGTAGACCGACGGGTGGGCATAACCGAAGAACACCGGGTCGATGAAGCCCGGAGACATCCCCAGGACGGGGAAGTTGGGAACCCCGGCGACGCCGGGCACACGCACGTCATACAGCGAGGTCTTCTTCTGGTCGAGGAACTCGGCGAAGGCATAGACCCGACCGTGACGGTCGTCGAAGTGATACTGCCCGTCAAAACGCAGACCCTCGCGGTTGTGGGGGTAGCGCTTGGTGTCGTGCAGCGAGTACATGTTGGCGAAGTAGTTCATGTCAGGCAGCCGCCACACGCCCGGATAGGCACCGAGGCCCAGGGAAGGCGTGGTGGGGTACTGCAGGATGAACGGGTCGTAGGTGGGATCGACGCTCAACCAGGCCAGGGACAGGTCCAGAGAACCATCCAGCAGGTTGGAGCCGACCTCGAAGCGGTAGGCGTCGCCACCCACCGAGTAGGCCGAGTTCTGGTTCGGCTTGTAGTCCGAATGGGCAAACTCGCCATCCACGTAGATCTGGTATCCTTCCAGATCCCACATGTAGTGACCGGACAGACCATAGCTGGTCATGCCCTGCGGGCCGAAGCCGCCACCCCCCGCGAAGAGCAGGCCGGCAGCGTTGTCTGCGGCGGGATTCCAGCCCGCGATGGGCCGGTTGTCCACGGTCGAACCGACTCCGCCGTTGAGCTGGGCGAAGGCGGAGGTCTGGGCGGCGAAGTAGCCGCTGGGGTTGACCCACTGGAGCGGGGTCCCGCCCGTGGTACTGACGCCGAGCTGGCCGGCCCCGAAGGCCACGTTCACGTTGTCGATCAGGCCGACGGCGAGGGGGTTGGAACCAGAGGCCTCGTTGGCGGCGCGAAGGAAGTTGGCCTTCACGTCACCGCCCTCGAACTCGAAGCCGACATTCAGACCCAGGGCGTAGCTCTGGTAGTTGCTGAAGTTGAAGTTCGAGATGTTGCCGTCCGCCAGTTGAGTCCCCAGGACCTCCCAGCGCAGCACGCCGGTGTCGGAGATGTCACTGGCGCCGCTGATGTTGAAACCGAAGCTGGGCAGGTACTCCGGCCCGTTGGCGTTCGGGTTGTACTGGCCGACGTAGACCAGGTCGTCCATCCGGTCGGTGCTGAAGGCACCCAGGACCAGCTTGGTGTTGCTGGGGTTGTGGATGACCCAGAAGTTGTCCAGCGTCACCCGGGTGAAGGGTGAGTTGGTCAGAGGCTGAGCGCCTGCCAGGCCGAGCCCGCCGCCGCCACGGTTGGCGGTGTAGGGGTTGGACAGGTAGGGAGCCGACACGCCCCAAACGGCGTCGACGATCGAGTCGCCCTGCGACGTGAAGGCAGCGAACTCCGCACCCGCGTCCACGTCGTCAGAGACGCGAATCCGCAGGCCCAGGATGCCGCGCATGGTGAAGCCGGTCCCGTTGGTCAGGGCCCGACCGTTGCGCATGTCGATCACCGGGAGCACCCCGGCGGGACCGGAGAACTGCCCCAGCACCCCGACGTTCGTCATGGGGGGCGCCACCCCGAAGGCGTTCTGGTAGGGGCTGAGTTGAGTCCCTCCATAGGTGCCCACCAGGGTGTTGTAGTCGGAAGCGTTGAACTGGCCGATGCCGTTGTCGCTGGTGTTCATTCCGGTGTTCCGGAACGACTGGGCCACGACGCGGGTCTCGACCATCCCGTAGAAGGTAATCCGTTCGAGTTCGCTCACGCGACTGTCCAGACGCGCGACGCCCTCCTCGAGGTTGGTGACTCTCACTCCGAGAGCGTCCAATTCCTCGCGCAAGGCGTTGACCAGTTTCCGAACCTCCGCCAGGTCCGCCTTGGAGGCGAAGGTGGCGTGTTCCTCTTCCATCTTGGCCAGGAACCTGGCCATGATCATGGCGACTTCCCAACGCGTGCTCGCCCGGTCTCCCTTGAACGTGCCGTCCGGATAGCCTTCCACCAGGCCGCGCGCAGCAAGCGATGCCACTGCGTCACGCGCCCAATGGTTCTCCGGCACGTCGGGGAAAAGCGGGGCCGCCCACGAGGGAACCACCATCACCAGGGCCAGAAGAGCCGCAAGCAACAGGGTTTGGCGTTTCATGGGTCCGATGCCCTCCTCCCAGATTGGATTTGGGAGCCCGACAAAACCTTGGGACCTCAGGAAAGCCGGCGGACGAGTCTCCTCGTTTCCTCTCCGGGGCATCCCGAGCCATGATTCAGCCTGACTCCGAGACCACTTTTTGTCCTGGACGCGGTCGGCGTGGCAGACCGGTTCGCAGTCCCTTTCACTCCCGTTCCCGGTGGGGTCTCCACAGACGCTTCCAAAGCCCCTGCAGGAGGCCACCGCGAGATCTCGCGCTGCCCCGACTTCGACCGGAATGGCCGTGCCGTGCGGCGAGCTGACCAGAATCCTTCGTATGCCGGCCTTCGGGAACCTGCCCGTAGCCGTAACCGTAGCCGTAGCCGTAGCCTTCCGACTGGTCGTCGGTCCCGTTGAGGATCACGCCCAGGACCTCAACCCCGTGATCCGCCAGCAGTTCGCGGACTCGCGACTCGGCATCTCCCTGCCAGTTCTTGGGGTTGATCACCATCAGGGCATGACGGATCTGCGCCCCGATGAGCAGAGCGTCCCCGCATGCCGTCAAAGGTGAGGTATCCAGGATCAGGCACTGGCATCTGGATTGAAGATCCTGCAGGATCCGGGCCAGGTTTCCCCGACCCAACAGGTCTGCGGGATTGGCCAGGGCGGTTCCCGCCGAGACGAAGCTCAAGCGGTCGACGCCGGTGGACTGGATGATCTCCGATGCCTGGAAACGCCCCTCCAGACAATCGGTCAGGCCGGGCCGTCCCTCTCTCTTGAAGACCCGGGTCAGGGTCGGCTTGCGGAGGTCTGCGTCGACCAGGATCACCTCGATGAAGAGCTGACTCAAGGAGGCGGCCAGGTTGGCGCACACGGTGGACTTTCCATCGCCTCCCCAGGGCGACAGGACCATCAGGCCATGGACCCCGGCTGCCAGATGCCTCTGCAGACCGGTGCGGATCGAGCGGATGCTCTCGGCCACCGGGGACTCGGGATCACGGAGAATGGCCAGAAGACCGTGGATCCCTTCAGACCCGACGATCTCCTCGACGCCTGCCGCCCGGCCGACATCCGCCGCAGGCGGCGAAGGCGCGACGGTCTCCGGTTCCTCGGTGGACATCACAGACTCCGCAGCCCCCCTGACTGAGCGGGGAAGGTCCTGACGACCTTCTCCAGACTGAAGCCCCGGCCGAACCTGACGGGGCGGACATGGCTGCAGGGGGCGAGCGACACCAGAGCGGGCCGTCGCCCCCTGCCAACCAGGTTCTGCAAGACTACTTGCTCTGAACGTCGCTGGAGTCCGAGATCAGCAGGGCGATGATGCCCAGCAACCCCAGACCGCCCAACACCGCAAACACCGGGAAGGTGCCGCCGGTCGAAGCGCCACCGTGGGCGGCCTTCCAAGTCGTGCACTGGTCGGTGTTGCACTTGCCAGCGTCCGACTGACAAGGACAATCTTCATCCTGACAGTCGCACTTGGCGTTGTCGTGCTGCTGGCCGTTCTGGGCCACGGCTTCGGTCCCGGCGGGAACTTCCAGGGCCTGAGCCGACGCCTCACCCAGGGTGACCGTCTGGCCAGCCAGGCGCGCCGAGCCGGAGATCACGCGCAGCGAAGTCTGTTCACCGGCTTCCAGGGTGAACTCTGCACCCGAACTCACGGCCAGACCGGCCGGAGTCTGAACCTGAAGCTGCGTGGAGTTCCCGTGCTGAGCAGGCACGCTGGCGAAGAGCCGTCCAGACTCCAGGTTCAATTCGAGATTGCGCCCGTCCAGGCGCGACACTTCCAGCTCCGAGCCCGGAGCCACGCGCAGAACGACATCCCCTGGCAAACTGACCAGGGCCTCGGAATCCTGGCTGGTCCGCAAGGTCGAGCCGACCGTCAGGTCGAGCCGACCCTCCAGATTCTGCCAGGCAGCAGAATTCGAGGTCCGGACAGAGGATGTCCCCCGCAGGCCCTCCACTCGGGCCGTGTCGCGCCCAACCGCCCACGCGGTGGGCATCGACAACGACATGAGCCCGGCAATCAAGGCCGAGACTACAAAAAAGCGCCTCATCCAATCCATCCTCCTTCAAGGTCTCAACGGGGGCATTCTCAACCGGTCGTCCATCTCCTTCCCTCCCCAGGAACACCTTTCAAACACTCCTGGCGTCCCCCGGCCGACGTGAGAACTCGCCCCGTGAAGGCCGACACTGCCGGAGGATTCATCACATGCCCCTGGCGTGCAGGGCTTCGGATCAGCAGATCTCCCCTGCCTTCCACTCCTCTCGCGCCCGGAGGGTGAAAGGGTCGCCGCAGACCGTCGATTCTGCGCCAGCGAGTTCTTCGGGAGGCACATGTCAGTCGGCCTCCGAGAAGGCTCCCCTAGGGGCCCTGAAGCGGGGGGCCCTCCCGGACACCCGGGGAAGCCGTCGGAGCCTCGACCGGCCACCAATCGCGCCATTCAGAGGTGGAGCGAGGCGATGCCCATTTCGTTGACTGAAGATTGGACCTCGTGATACCATGCACCAAACAATGACCCGGGGTCCGGGACCTCTGCCCCCACCTGACCCCGCCCCGCGGATGGAATCTGCGCCTGCGGCGGCGGGCCTGCCTGCCCCGGGCCAGACCGTCCGGAACAGGGTTGGCGTGGGCCGTGGCGTGTGCCGGTCCCCTGAAGAGGGCGGCCATCTTGAACCCCAAAGCCTTGGACGGCTACGAAATTCTCGACGAAATCGGGCAGGGTCCCTCTGCGACCGTGTATCTGGCGCGCCACCAGGCCACCAGGAAGCAAGTTGCCCTGAAACTCTTCCACGAGAGTGCCGTCGCGGATCGCGACACCATCCGGGCCCTGCACCGCGAAGTGGTGATCTCCTCGGGCCTGGAACACGCCAACATCGTTCGGGTCTTTGACATCAACGAGACGGGCGGCCGGCACTACATCGCGATGGACTACGTCGATGGCGTGCCGCTGAACCGCCTGCTCGAGCACTACAAGCGCTTCGAGACGGTCCAGGCCTGCCGGATCGTCCAAGGCATGGCCGCCGGGCTGTCCTATGCCCACCGCAGCGGCATCAGCCACGGCAGCCTTGTTCCCGAGAACGTCCTGATCGAGAGTCAGACCGGGCGCGTCGTCCTGACGGACTTTGGAATCTCCCGGACGATGGCTCGAAGCCTGGGCCAGGGTGTGCCACCTCCCGAGCGGGTCGGCTTCCTGGCACCCGAGCAACTTGCCGGCTCGAACCCGGACGATCGCACGGATCTCTTCGCCCTGGGCGGCATGCTGTATTACCTGTTGACGGGACGGCGGCCCGCTCCTGGAACCGTATCCAAGCCCGGGGCAGCCCTGCCGCAGATGCCGGGGCTCCGCTCGCTGCTTCCCAACCTGCCGATCTGGCTGGAAACCGTCGTGGCCCGATGCATGTCGGCCGAGCCCCATGAGCGCTTCGACTCAACCACCGACCTGATCGACGAGCTTGAAGCGGGGTTGGAGATCCCGGACGAGACCGAGGGGGACGACCTCCTCGCTCCGACCCCGACCGCCCCGACCGAGGAGCCTGCTCCGCGCATCCAGTCCCGCACCGGGGATATGAAGCTGCTTCGAGCCAAGACGGCGGGCGGGACCCTGGGCATGCTCATGCGGGGGAAGAATGCCCCGGTCGAGCCGGAGTCTTCCGTCAAGAATGCCGAGAGACGACTGCTGGAGCTGAGCTTTGAGACCCGAAGCCGGCGACCTTCGCGCCGCACTTCCGCCTCCCGCCCAGGCCTCTCGGAAGACCGCCCTGCCACCCCCACCCCGCCTCCCCCACCCGAAACGCCCGAGGTCCGCACCGAAGAACCGGCCCTGACGGACTGGTTCAAGGATCCTTCCAGAGCCGGGCACGGACCCATGCAGGCTCCTCCCGCGCCGCCCAGCCGGCCCTCCTCCGTTGAGTCCACCCCTCTGGCGCGCACCGCGCCTCCCCCGCCCAGGCCGGCCCCCGCCGCGCCGCCGCGGACCGAGGCCCCAACCCCGCCGCCGGCTCCACCCAGGCCGGCCCCCGCCGCGCCGCCGCGGACCGAGGCCCCAACCCCGCCGCCGGCTCCACCCAGGCCGGCCCCCGCCGCGCCGCCGCGGACCGAGGCCCCG